>Ga0315274_10001446_pt1 | contig 36348 bp, 34 predicted proteins | sample YL17G02_20_MG_FD_203700 | JGI IMG/M metagenome (GOLD analysis project Ga0315274, IMG submission 203700) | Sediment microbial communities from Yellowstone Lake, YNP, Wyoming, USA - YL17G02_20 | ecosystem: Environmental > Aquatic > Freshwater > Lake > Sediment | place: USA: Wyoming | collected...
TGATGCAGTACGGGTTGTTTTTCTGTAGCGTTGCGAAAGCACCGCTCGTATATGGCCCGGTCCCGCTCGGCCAAGTGAACATGACCTTTTCGTTGGCCGCCCACGGCGTGGCTGGCAGTGCGATGGCTGTCGTGCCGTCGTGTGCTTGCAATTGGTTGGAGGAAATTGTTGTCGACATTGGCACAATGCCAGTCGTTATGACATGGACGCCCGAACCTGTATCTGACAGGTCTATTGGTGAGCCGCCTGTCGGAACCGTGTAAAGCTTACAGGTGGCCCCTGAAACGTCCCGCACGTAGTACAGAGTCGTAGCACTCAGGGGGGCAGGCAGGGTGACTGACGAGCTGACGTAGACTGGACACTTGTCAACGAGGATGGTTGCCAGTGTCGAAGCTAACGTAAGGACGTCTGTGCCGGAGTTGGCCGTGAAATTCTCTGTAGTCCCGTAGGTTCGCACGCTCTTGAGCGTCGGTTCTGTCGCGTACAGTGCTAGATCGAGGTACTGTGTGACGATCTTGGATGTGGCTCCCAATATAATCCTGCAAAGATTGCTAACTGGCAGGGGACGAATCACGAGTGACCAGGACGTGACGGTCAACGCCCCTGGACCGCTCGTGAGGGTGATGGTCGTTGCGTCATTGTCCGAGATCACATACGACGTGCCATTGATGATGATTGACTCGTTGATAAGCGCATCCACAACCCAAGCTGCGGCAGTCGGCGTGAAGACATTTCCGGCGGACACTGAACCACCGATGCCAGCCTGTGAAGCTGCGAATCCCGCAGTAGCAGTGGCTGTCGAGCCCGTCCACAGACCTGTTGAATTGGCAAGCAGCCGTCCTTTGCACACAGAAGAAGTTGCATCACCAGCGATGTTGAATGTGGTCTTCAGTCGGAGGATGCCACCGGTTGCACCCAACCAATACAACATGCCAGGTGTCGTAGCGTGTGAGGCAATCGTCAGCCCCAGCAAACCCGTCCACGCACTCTGGTCTTGGTTCATCAACATCTGGCAATTGGCAGGAATTACCGCACTGTCAACGTTGTCAACAGGACCAACACCGCCAGACCAGTCGGCGGCAGTGGCCCAACTACGAGCACCAGTCAGTGCGGTCTTGATGGCCATTAGTCATCCCCAGGCAGCTGCAGATCACTGACAGCCAGCACCGTGTTTAGCTTTGCGTTGCTGGTGGCCTCGTAATCCGTCACCAGTTCAGCCACCCGGTTCATCAGAGTGTTGATCTCAGGATATGTTTCGATTGGAAACGCGGTATTCGCACCCGCGTACCAGCGATCCAACAGGAACGAGCAACGCCGATAAGCCAAATGCAGCGTGCGAGCTGTCTTTGTCGCATCGGCGGAAAATTCAGATGAACCGTAAGCCATGATCTATTTCCTCGGATTCAATGATTTTGTGGGCAACGATCTCATCCGTCAGCAGTTGCTCGAAGGTCGTAATCTTGTCCGCCAGTTCCTCGGAAGTCGGAGTGCCGGCCGAGAATCGCAAGTCAAGCTGTTCGCCTGCTGATTCTACTCGGACGTAATGCCCATCGGTCGCATCCCACTGACGGATGATATTTGCCATGTTCGCCAGTATCCTTAGACTTGCTGCAGAAGTTCTTGCAGTGCGTTGATGGCCGTATTGATACCAGTGATCACATCGGCCTTCTGGGCATCAGCAACAGCCGCAGCCGCTGCCACGTTGGCGTTCGCCAGGACAACTTGCTCTTGAATCACGGCAGCTTCGGCCTTCGCAGCCGTCAAAGCAGCCGTCGCCACTTCGTGCTCCGTGACTTCGACTTTAGTCCGATCGAGAATTTCGATAATTCCGGCAAAATCAATGGCCATCTCATATCTCCAATCAAGTTAAGAACCAACTCCACTACTTTCCTGTATCAGCAGCAACTCGGATAAGGTCACGATCACCCAGCCGTACTGCGACTCAGCAGCTTCTTCAATCAGTTCTGCCAGCGTGCGGTCCTCGCGGCTTGCAGATTTCGACTGTACGGGCGATCCCATCCTTAATCCTCGTACTCAATACGCCAAAACCAGCGTCATGCATGGCTGTGACCAGTGCTCGTCCTTGACATTTTTTCATGGCAGGCACGTCGGCTTCGTGGAATACACCGACGTATTCCACCAAGCCGAGTTGACCTAGTTCGTTAGTCGCTGCGAAGCGTTCCCTCACAACAAACGGCAAGGCGTAACAGTATGGATCCACGTGGTCAACTGCTCCACCCCGAAACACCCGTGCCAGCCCCGCGTGTTCACAGAACCAGTCGAGTTGTGACCAACAGTTTGCTCCATCACACCGTTCCATCATTTCCGCTACCTGCCGCTGGGTCTTACGCCTCCTTGAAGATCCGTTCAATCTCAGTGCAATGCTCGGCGACCTTGACTGCTGAATCTGGGAATTCTTTGCCGCTCACTACCCGGCATATCTGTGAGTATTGGATCATCGCTGCTTTGACTTGCCGTAAGTCAACCCGGCTGGCCGCAATGATCAGTCCAGTTTCCACGATGGACTGCAAATGCCGGCACGATTCCTGCTGCACTACCAGCGAGGCATCAATCGACGCATCCAAAGACTCCAGCGCAGTCGCGTGTGCTTCGCAGAGTTTCTTCTGCTGCTCATTCGATTCCTTGAGTGTATCGTGCAGTTTCTCGGTGGACTGCACATACCGCTCCCCGAGCAGGTAGGCTTTCTCACCGACACGCATCAATAAAATCCAACCACCCCAACAGACCGCTAGGGCAAATGCGCCTAGCGGTCCATATCGCAATAGTTCGGAACCCCAATCAGGCATAATGCGACTCTCCCACAATCAACACGAAATCACCTCTCTCATTCACGGTGTCCAGCAACACCAGTGGTGTCCATAGCCCAGCAATTGGTTTACGAGCCAGACGCTGAATTCGCTCGTGCCGTGACCAGCCTTTCTGGATCTTCCTGCACTCCTCCGCGATTTGGCTAGGAGTTGGTTCGTATCTCCAGGTGTTGGGCTTGTAGGACACGTTGCTCAACGTCTCTTAATAAAACGTCGCACCTTGCGTTCGCGCACGACTTCCCTAGTGACTTCCGTGTCCACCCGCACGAGCACCGATTTGACAGCGCGGCGTTCGATGAGCGGCCGTTCCAGTTGACAGGCTCCGTTGTGGCAGCCACCGGCGAGGAAGATGATTTCAAAGAGCATCTTCAGTTTCCTTTACAATGGTTTCGCGATGTTCGATGCGAGACACTAGGGCGACTCAAAAGGCAGGGTTGCGTACCTGGCAGATGACGGCGTCAATAGTCTCATCCGGCTGCACGGCACCAAACGATAGGATGGCGTTGGTGATCTCACTGCTGCGGTTGCGCCACCGCAGGCCATGGCCGTCGGCGGCATAGTCGCGCACAACAAGGCGAGTTCGCACTCGCTGCCACGTACTCGGGTTCTTGCAGGCCTCTCGCAAGGCCGTGTCACTGGCGTTGCAGTTGGACATGATTTCGGAAATAATCGCCATGATCATTTCAACAATCGCGAGCCAACCAATCGCAGTTGGATCGGCGGGCGATCCTTCCACTCCGATAGCCACCAATTCTGAAAATGTCTGTAGCGGAGACGTCTGTACCGGATTCGTCATGATACCCCTCGTAATGATTTGAGCATTGATTCAGTAATCTTCACGCTGCGGATCAACGCCGCTCCGTAGGAGGGAATGGCATTCCGCAAAAATGCTTCACTGTCGAAGCCCCACATTTGCAACTTGTTCTCGCCCACGGCGCCCCATTTGTTCCAGGAGTTGCCGTACTTCACGTAGTAGGTGCTGCCATCCTTCGTGGGCGTCACACCGAAGATGGAATGCCCAGCGCGTCCGTACTGCAACACGAAGTCGTCGAACATCCCGCACACGCAGCCCTCGAACGTCTTCGCCTCGTAGGCCTCCACAATCTGGAAGTGTGACGCCGTGTCTTCCCAGCCGACCGGGAACTTCTGGTAGTAACCCGTGTGCTTCAAGACGTGGTTCTCGGGTAGCCCCATCAGCTTGAGCCGGGCACGGTTCTCCGGAGTATCGACGGGCAGTGCCCCGACCTTCTGCATCTGCTCGACGTTCTCCAGCACATTGCTACCGCTGTTCGGTCCTGAAGCAATCCAGCGGTACACGCTGATCGGACTCAGCATGATGCCGTTCTCGGGACCGACCGTCATGTTGAACGAGGTCTCCCAGCAACCGCTAATCGCATTGCTAGCACAAGTACCTTCCTGCATCTGGTCGTGTGTCCAGCGGACCAGCGTCTCTAACGACTGATTCTCAATCAGCAAGTCGTCCCAGTCACTGCGCGGATAGTCCCGCATGCGATCGGCAAAGACATCCTCGAATGTGGGCAGTCCGCACACCGGACCACGCGGCTTGCACCCGGTCGCTGGAAACCCATTCGGTGCTGTTCGCACATCAACGAAGCGTTTGTCGATCATCGGGCCAGCTCCTTAGCCACGTCGGCCACGGAGGATGGTAATGCTACGGTACGTACCACTTGATCCGTCCCGTCCGCTTGCCGGGCAACTACCATCAGCACAGGCAGCGGTAGGCTTGGCGGGCGCTGGGACTCCAGTGCTCTCAGGCTGGGTGGTAGGTTCGTTACGTCGTTGATCTGTAACCGTCCGTCCGGGTATTGTTTGCGGAGCTGCAGGAACAGATTCCCCTGGACCGTCGTTCGGTCGTAGGTTTCCTCCCAAATGGCTGCCCACCGCTTCCCTGGCGGAGGCGGGGGCGGAGGCGGAGGGGGGGGCGGCACCTCCGGGCCAACGACAAAAGTCTTCGAGAACTCGTAATCGTCTTCATCCGCAATGGCTTTCCACTCTTTGTCCTGCTTGTCGATGATCATCTGGTACAGCCGCCACATGCCGGTGGCTTCGATGGTGTACGTCCCCGGCTTAGCCCAAATGCAGAAATGCGACTCGTCAATTTTGATGACATTCGCACCCGGGCATTTGAATTTTGTTTTCCGCAGCACTGCGCCGCTCGGCATGCCCTCGACGGTTAAAACAGGTGTGATTGGTTCGTGATCCTCGTATTGGGGTTTGATCTCGATGTCCCCCCAAGCCACGGCACAAATCAACCAAACCAAGACAATTTGCAGCCACCATTTCATGCTACGCCCCCCCTACTAAAGAACGAAACGAAACTACTTGTCCATACCCGTGTCGAGATGTCGCAAAATATCGACCACCATGTCACGAAATTGTTGTTTCTGCCGCAGGACGGCTGCCGCACTCCAGGCCGGCGAAACGCCAGCACCGTAGGTGTCGATGTAACCTTCGATCGCTTCGCCGAAGGTATTGGTGACGGTGCGGACGTTCGTTCGCACGCTGCCCACGTCGGACATGCGCAGCGTGTTAGCGGTGACGCGAGCGGTATCTGCATAAGCCATAACTTAGGTACCTCATGATCAAGGGTCAGCAATGGAAGGAGAGGGGTCTGACGGCAGTAATGTGCCAAACCAGCGCCAGAACCAGGTCTGATATTTGCCGGCCAGGCCGTTCGTGTTTGCGATCGTGTAGCGGTCCCCAGCCTGCAACAGTCGCACGTTCGCCAGCAGGGCCGCGTAAGGCCCTCCAGTGTACAGCTGTTGAGCGCGGGACAACAATAGATCATCCAGGTAGACGCCCTCGCCGATGGGCAGGTCCGCGTTCAGTCGGATCTGGAAGTAGTAGACGGCCGGCAGTATCTTGGGCAGACGGAAGAAGCCGGTCTGCGCGGCAAATGCCGAGGACGAGAGGGTCGCCATGTTGATGGTGATCCGGTTGGCAGTTCCGGCGTCGTCGTTGATCACCGCATTGGCCCCATCCACCAATTCCAGGTAGATGTTGCCGGTCGTGGTGCCAACCTTTTGCATCTGGCAACTCACGGCGTACACGCCGTTGGCGGGCAAGTTCAGACCGTGGAGTCCCTGACGCAGCGTCGTCAACTCAGTAGCGGCGCTGCCCAGGATGGCCAGGGACTTGTATTCGTAGCTTGCCCCACCCGCCGAGACCTCCGCAACCGTCAGTCCGCCTGTGTCAAAGTTGTTCGCGCAGGTCAAGGCCGTTTGATTGCCAGGCGGTACTACTGCGTTGAAGTTGATCGTCCACTTCTTCGTCCCCAGATCCCAAGTCACAGCCACGTCCGGAAAGCCTACAAAGTTGCGTAAGGCCGTCTCGACGTCAGCAGCTGTCGCCCCAAAGGCCAGTGGATCAGTAGTCTGAATGTAACCGTCGCTCCGCGTGTGCGAGATCGTGAAATACCCGGTTGTCGGCGTGCCCGTTCGCTCGATCGTCTGCACCTCAGCATTGGTGATAGAGACACTAGTCCCTGGCACGCCAACCAGGATGATCCAGCCGTCAGGTGTGTCTGCTCGGACGGCCTCGTTGTCGAAAGACTGGTTGACCAACACGCCGACCGAATCAACGACCAAGGACATATTCGCGCTAGAGCCATCCGGCCAAGTCGGGCTGTAGGGACTCTGGGTCTGCAATCCGCCTACGACTGACAGGACGGTCGGCGAAGAAAAGTTTCCTACCATCGTTTCGGGGATAATGCCCTCCAAGGGCTTCCCTGTGTTGCTCACCGTGCTGGTCAGTAAATTTGGCGCATCGGCATGCGCGTCCGTCGGGGTACTGCCAACTACGTTTCGCTCGATGGTCGCGCCCGCTCCCACCATTTGGCGAAACAGTTCAGTCAGGCAAGCCGTCAAGCTGTTCTGCACTGTCGGTTGATCGGCCATGACGCGATCCACCAACAGCTTCCCCGCGTAGGACCCCAGTGACGACTGGAGGCTCGTCTGCGCGTAGTACTGCTCAGCAGCCAAGGCCAACGGCGAACTGAGTACAATCCCGGCTCCCGTTCCCTTATCGGCCTGCTCATTGACAACGGCTTCTACCAGGGTCTTGATGGTCGTCAGGTGATTTGTCTGGAGGGCTTCCTCGGCCAGGATCACCTTCCCCAGGATCGTCATGAGTCCGCCGGCGCCCGTAAGTGTGACTGTCATTCCAAGCCCTCTAACGTGTACAGAGTCGCGAGATTGATCAGTTTATCGTCCAAGGAATACTGACTTCGCGGATCGGCCAAAACAGAAAGCTTGTCCGTGAGGATGGGTGGCCGGCTCATCGCGTACATCAGTCGCAACTGACAGGTGAACAGCTTCGTATCCCCGTCTGCCGTCAGTGTTGGCTGAGTCGGGTACAACCGCCTCCGCAGTAGGAAATACCGAATCCCATTCGCGTCCACGAAGGTCTTGAGAGCATTTGGAAAGCGCGGCCAGGCCCCGATTCGCTCAGCATGGATGTGGATGACTCTCCTGCAAGTCCCGGAGTGCACCTGCAAGACTTTGCTGGTAATCGAATCGCTGGATACCGTGGTGACTGCCGAGGTCGGCAGACACACCACACCCAGGTCCTCGTCGTATTCAGAATCAATTTCGTACAAAGTGTACGGATAGATCCCGCGTTGTGTGGCGGAAGTGCGGTCCTCGAGGTTCGGTGGCAGTTGAGTGCCCGGTGGGTAGACGATTTCATCGTACGGTTTCTGGGCCTCGCGCTCATTCTTCTTCGTGTCGTTGCTAGGGGTCACCGGGATCGCGTTCGGGATCCCGTGGATATCCACGCAAGGATCCTGCCAGTACTTGGCAAAGATCCCGATCGGGGCATTGGCAATGTACGGTGACGGCCAAGGCCACTTGGAGTTATCGTAGCCAGGAATGTCCCACGACAGGTCCTCACCGATCTTGCCCAACCGCAATCCGATGTACTTCCTGTCTACGCTGTTATGTCGAACAAGCGCCGTGACTTCTAGCCGGTTTTCGTGCAGATGTTCAACCACGCTAAACTGCTGCAAAAAGGCGGCGGCCTGGTCTTGCTCATTGTTCTGGTATCGCAAAATCCCCTTCAGGCGAGCGAATACCACTCCCATCGCCGCGGTAAACAGCAAATGTTTATGCGTCTCCACCGCCCCTTCCAAGATCACACGCACCTCGCCAAACTGCAGCTCACCAGCATTGCTACAGCTCTCGGTGTAGGTTGCGTACCAGTTGATGGCCGGTGCCGGTGGTGCGGCATACTTCTGCTTGTCGATGATCTGGTACTGCATAGTCAGCCCGTCTGCAGAATCCCAGAATCGCATCGACTCGCGCTTGAACGAGGCTTGCAAAGGTGGCAGAACCAGGTACCGAAAGGCATGCGGCCAATTCAGGATGTGCGAAGTGACCAGCTTGCCTTCCACGACCCGCGTCATCAGGAAGGCCGCGTCACGCTCCTCGCTGACGGTCCAGCGGTTATTCAGTACTCGCGCGTCGGCCGCGGCGCCTGTAGTGTTCCGGGGATCAATGTAACCACTCGGATCAGTGCAGAGCATCCTGGTCAGCTCGATTTCGAACTCAATTCGGTAGCCCTTGCTGCCCCAGACATTGGTGATCGAGAGGTCCTGAGGTTTCGGCCCGTTATTGCAATCGCTGTAGGGTGACTCCAGATCCGGATCGCATCGCAGTAGCACCTCATCGTTGACGGAGTAGATAAATATCGCGCGTGGTTGTGACAGCAATGTCTGCACCGCACGCATCCAAGTAGTACCCGTCATGTACGATGCGAAACCCGGGATCTTCACGCCGTGATTTGTCCCCGTGGCATCTGGGTGCACGGTGCAGGCTACCCGGATATTGAACTTGCTGTAGAGGGCATCTGTACCAGAATCGTCGTAGGTGATTGTCTGGTCGAAACGCAGTGTCTCGCAATCCGTCAGGACTATGCCATTGTAGGAAACGTTGGTGCCGGCCATTATGGCTTCCTCCCGCGGCGAGGCGTCGAGAAGCCGCCCTGTGCGATATCATTCAAGACGTCGACATAGGCTGCCATACCTCCAGCTACAGGTATCTGTCGGGCTAGCCAGGCCAGTGCGGCCCCCCACAACGTTGTGTTTTCAAGGACCGCTAACATCGCATTCGCACCAGCAGAAGCGCCCCAGCCGATCATGTTCTTGAGGTTTGAACCCAGGGACTTGTACTTGAGCGTCCGATCTTCCAGCCGACTCTGAGAATGCACCATGCCTTGATAGGTGTAGCCCGTCGCGGCAGCTAGAGCCATATCTCGCCGAATCTGTTCGGCAATGTACTGGGCCTTGGCCATCGCGAAAGCCCCGCTGTATTGGACCAGGTAATCTTGCATCATCATCAAGCTGGTGCCGGTCCGCTCGATCGTTTGAATGAGATCCTTGAATCCATGGATGACGTTCTTCGTCGCGTCGTATAAATCGCGGTTCTCGGACAGGAACGCCCGCGGCCCACCGGACATGTACATGCCCAATGGTCCCATGGCCCCCAACTGGGCGCCGGTTCGCACGACTTTCTCGGCAGCCACGAATGGTAGCCCCACCGTGTACCGAGCTGCCGTGCCTGCCATGCCGGCCGCCGCACCCATCGCTCCGATCGTGTAGCCAGCCCCCGAGCCGTACCACAGCGTTCGAGCCAGTCGAGACAGCGGTCCGGGGCCTTGCGGCGGAGCAATCGTGACAGGGGCGGTACCTTCGCCGGCGGCCGTCTGATCGTCGTAGCTTCGTCCACCCCCGCCGGCCGTGTACTGCTGCGATCCCTGCGGTGAGCCCCAGAAGACCCGCTGCGATTCGCCGCCCGGCCGGGCCGAGAACTGCGCCATGCTGCCAGTATCGCCCCGGGGGTAAAACATGGTGCCACCGTCCGGCAACCGGACGGTGTAGCCCCCATCCCCGGCGTTGGCGGTCCGGCTGGCCTCCCGCTGGGCCTTGCGGCGCTGCCGGCGCCGCCACCACATGAATGCCCCGCCAGTCAGGACGGTAGCCGCGGCAGTCGCGCCGTAGCCAGCATACCGCTGTCCTCGTGAGCCAGGACCGAATCCACCCCCACCCCCGCCCCGCGCACCACCGCTACCAATCCCAGTTGCTACGGGAACAGCTGCCGGAGCCGGGATGGCTGCTGCGGCGTTCTCAACCTCTTCCGCGGCGTCTTCTTCGTCCTCTTCCTCGTCCTCGTCCTCCTCGTCGACAGCGGCACCCTTTTTGGCCGCCTTAGCCAACTTCGCTCGCCTGCGAAGTTCGCGCATCCCTTCGTCAGCTAACCGACTCCCGACCGCTGTCGTGCTGACGTCAGCCGACCAGTCACCGTAGGCACCCCGCATCTCTTCCAGGGCGCTGATGCTGGCCTCCAGCGTCGTGACCTTGCCCTTCTGCTGCAAAGACAGGATCTGCAGAAGATGGGCCGCCCGCTGCACGAAGGACAGGATCACTCCGGGATGGGCCTTAGCGTAAGCCGCGGAGGCCTTCATCGTGTCCCGCACGGCTGGTGACTGAGCTGTGGAATCCAAGGCATCGCCAACCGTCTGTAGAGCCTGCACGCCTAGACTGACGTGCCGATACTGGTTGCGAATCTTCGCCAGGTCGCCAACCAGGGGCAGGGCGCTGACGCCAGACATCGAAGCCCGCTTTAGGTGCTCCCACCGCTGCTGGGGCTCGTCCACCGCTCGCATCAGGCTGACCAGCATGTTACTGACGTCAGCGATGCCGCTCTGATCGACGAGGCCGGCGATCTCGATGATCTGCTGGATATGATCGATGGCCTGGCGAGTGGTTTGGTCTCCGGCCGCCGGCGAAGCACTGCCACTGATCCGCCGCGCAGCGAACTGCAGGGGATTGATGGATTGCGCCACGGAGGCCACGCGTGACATTTTGGTCGGATCACTGCCAGGCATTCACATCACCGCTTGTTACTCATCCGCCGGTTGGCGAGATATCGCTGATATCGGTAATGACCCTCGGCCGGGTCATCACACATGACCAGGAACCATTCGGGATCTAAGGCGCTGTCGGCTGACGCTCGATCTCCGAAGTGATCTCCGAAGGTGGCGTCGACTGCATGCCGAACGTGATTGGCATGTCGCAAGTGGGCTCGGAATCGGTTGAGCCAAAGTCCGACATAGCGGGGGTAGTCGTTTCGCTCGAGTCTGTCCAGGTCCCCGACTCCGTACTCGACGGCGCAGTCAGCGTATGCCTGATACTTTTTTTTTGATCTTCGAGCCAGAAGTAGAAGTCCGCCAGCAGCCCGAGTTGCTCACCAATGGTCAAGCCTGTCCGTTTGACGGGGTCGAAGGGTTGTACGTTAAACACCTCGCACACCGCCGCACAAGTGATCCGTGTCGCCTCATTATCCCCTTCGTCAATTTGCTTCAGGTGCCGGTCAGCCACGTAGCGCGGATGGCTCTGCAGCTGGAGGTGGATGTCGATTGGATCGACTCTCCGATACTGCGAACCATCCCAGAACCGATAAATCATGCGGCGCCTGTTGTAGGCCCACCGCTGGTACGTTCTCACTCCGAACATTGGTCGCCCCATTCCTGAAAAGTATTACGAGCCGCCTGTGTACTCCGTCACGTCAGTATTATGCAGGATTCCGTCGCGCGCGGTACCATCCTGACAGCGGTGACATTCAAATTGCAAGCCGACAGAAGTAAACTTCGATCCCATGCCATACGGAATCGCATCACGCAAGATGGCGCAGGGGAAATTTAGTGGACGCGTTGCGGAGTTGAGGCACAAGCGAAAGCCCTTGGCTGCCAGCATCAGCGTCCCGACTTCTGCCAAAAGGATCGTCCCCAAGGTGGCATTGACTTCCCGCCTGCGCAGTTTGTCGATCTCGGCCGCGTCCCATCGTGAGAGCTCCATGCGCACCACGCAAATCGCACCGAGCCACTGCACTTCGATCGGAGGTCCCTGCGGACCGCCATGCCGATCGCCGGGAACATTGTGCCAGAACGCACGTTCCTCGACGTCGGTCATGTCCATCGTTTCACCCAACTTGAACAAGTTGCCCACCGTGTTGATAAGCTGTGTGTACACGTTGACTTTACCGGCAATTTGTACGGCATCTGGCATATTCGGATTCCTTTAATACTCGGCTGTCGTCGCGTCGTAGAGCACGCCCTCGGCCGCCCATGAAGCGATAGTCGCGGGCATGCGATGGCATTCAAATTGCAGACCAACGCTCGTGAATTTTGACCCCATGCCATATGGGATCGCGTCTCGCAAAATAACGCAAGGAAAGTTCAACGGACGTGTCAACGTGGACAGCAACAGCCGGAAAGCTCGCGTCGCCAGCATGGCATTTCCCACGTCCGTAGCGACGATCGTGCCCAACGTCGTGCCATACACCTTGCGTTTACGCAGCTCGTCCATGACCACAGTGTCCCAGCGACTCAGTTCCACTCGCACCACGGCGATTGAACCGAGATATTGGACTTCGATCGGGGGTCCTTGGGGGCCACCGTGTCGATCGCCAGGAACGTTGTGCCAGAACGATCGCTCCTCAATGTCGTGCATGTCCTGGGCTTCGCCCAACGTCAGCAGTTCGTTACTGCCACCGTTAACGAACTGCAACTTCAAGGTCACTTTGCCGGTTACGTTGATGGTGTCGACCATGGGATCAGCCTCTGTCTAAAGGATTGCGTTCGCGTACGGCTGGCACGTGTCGATTCGCCAGGCGAGCCGATAGGAAGTTGCGCGTATCGATTTCCAAGGAAGTCGGCCCGTGCAATTGCGGGGCCGTAGCTTTCAACTGTGGATCGGATGTATCGGCGAGTCCAAACACGTTGATGCCCTGCGCGAGGCGGTCGAGATACTCGTGAGCGCGTTTGCGAATTGCATCCGCCTGTGTTTCGTACAGACCCGGCCGTCGATCGAACAAGCCAGCCATAGCAATGGTGCACACGACCTTCTTAAGGTGGGCCGTGCCGTGCGTATCCAACGCCACCAATTGAGCTGACGTGTAGCGTTGTCCGACCCGTAAACTCACGTCGACATCTCCGCAGGCACTCACCAACGCCACTTCGACATTGGGGTGCACGAGGATGTCGTCGCGCAGCAATCGCACGCCATCGTCCGTGGCCAGTTGGCCGATCGTCTCGATGTCGAAGCGTGCGACGAGATCTGCTGTCGTAGCGTACGTGGCCATCAGCTGCTCCCGACGGCACGAGCCGGTTTGTTGCCGACTCGTCCCGTGTTATTCCAGCACTGGACCGAGCTTTACTCGATCACGTTTTGGAAATAGAAGCCGCTCACTGGGGAGGTCATCACCGGTGCGTAGTCCTCGGCCACATGCCCAGAAATACGACGGTGCTTGTCCTCGGAGAACTGCTCGACCGTCATTTCTTCGTACATGAAGAGCATGGCTGTCGACCACGATGGTCCGCTCTCAACATTCGCAACCAGTCCACCAGGCCGTGCCATCATGTAGGCGATGTCGTCCGCCATGACGTCGCTGCGAACCACTGTCGCTCCACGCACGCTGGTGACCATCACCGTGTCTTCCACGATGATCTCGTAGCCATACAACTTGTTCGGCAAGCCGAACTCGCTGTAACGACCTTCCTGGTTGATCACTTCTTTCCAGGCGTCTTCGCTGCCCTTGATGTAGTCGCGAATCTCCTGACTCTCACCCACACGGGCAGCCGTCACGGGATTCATCACGAGCATCAAGTCCTCTTTGCGAACCACCGCCAGCGTGTCGATGCGGATCAGATTCGCCGCATAGTTGAGTGACCGTTTAATGTCACCACGCTGCGTGGTTGAGAGCTCCCACGTGCCGCTGTTTGTCAGGATCGACGGGGTGGCGATCACGTGCGTCGAGTCCCAGTTGTTCGTGTCGAACAGCACTTGATGCACGCCACGCGTACGGGCCGTCATGGCTTGCTGGGCCTTGGTTGCAGCACCCGTAGCGAGGATGTCCCAGTCCGCTTGCTTCTGCGACTTGTAGCCGATTTGGAAGTCGAAATCGAACCGCTGAGTTCGATAGTCGAGAAAGCGAAACTGCTCCCAACCCGCATTCCGTTCCGGGCGGTCACTTCCATCTGGCCAGACATGTTCGTTGAGGTTTCCGCCAACGATGCGACCGGCTTCCTCGGCCGTGATTTGTAAGTAGAGTCCGGAGTCTTTGGTCACTTCTCGGATTTGGATATAACGGTTCAGTGGGAACTTCTTGACGTCGCGTGAATAGTGGATCACCAGGTGACCCGTGGCTTCATGCTGACGAATATACGTGTTCGATTGACCGGGAAGTGTAAGTGTCCCGGCCGTCGACGCGAAGGATTGCGGCATTATCTAGTCTCCAGTTCAGAAAGGAACAAACGTCTTGGTAACGGGCACTTAAGCTTCCGCTGTCCAGGTGCCGGCATAGGCCACGAGGTCCCAGGTCCCGACGACCCGACAGCGCCACGTGCAAACTTCACCCACGGCATCAGCTGACATGTACTTGCCAGCTGCCCCTTGCACACCGGTGCTTGGCAGAGCCATGGTTTCTAAGAGATTTGGGTCAACCCGCAGCTCTTGGGCCGCACCCACGCGCACGCTGACCTGGTAGCCCACGACAGCGGCTGGCAGACTCAACACCACCACGCCACCCGCGCCTACCGTCGAAATAACTTTCCCCAGGTCTTCCAGTTTGAGCGTGTAGTCCGCGGTCTTCACGAGCGTGGTTGCTGAGCGATTGCAGATCTCGTGATCCACAATCCGCACGCGGACTTTGCCACTCGCAGCCGAGGCACCCAAGGCATAGCCCAAAATCGGGAAGCCATGCACAGCTGGCTGTGCAAAGCTACTGCCATCCGGAGCGAGGAGATCGCCATTGACGATCGCCAGGGTGGTTGACACGTTGACTTCGCATTCCTCACCGGGTCCATAGACCCGGCAAGAGTTGCCAGCCTGCGCAGCAACATTCGTCCCGATCTCGGGAATGGGCGCGTAGATCCCGGCTTCGTGTGTCACGCCGACCGGAAACATTCCGAGCGTCGCGAGCTTGCACTGGTTGGGGTAGGCGGCGTCTTGCGCGACAATCACGCGTGGCATGACCGCAACGCCAGCGACCCAACTGTGATTCAAAGTTGGCATGGTTTCACCTCTTGTAAAAATGTCGTATTAAGAATCGCTGGCGGTTCAGTCAGGCGAACGGTTTAGGCGACAGTCCAGGTGCCGCTCTGGGCCACAATGCTCCAGTGTCCAGCGACTTCGCAGCGGAAGGTGGCGGTCTCCCCGACGGCGTTGGCGGTCGCGTACTGGCCAGCAGTACCTGGCACGCCAGTGCCCGTGGAAATCGTCTCGCTCCCGTTCGGATCCAGTCGCAACTCTTGCACAGCTCCCACACGGGCGCTGATCTCGTATCCGACCAGGGCGACCGGCAAGGCAATCGTGACCGTGCCAACCGCACCCACGCTGGAGATGACCTTCCCCAGGTCTTCCAGCTTGAGCGTGTAATCGGCGGTCTTCACGAGCGTGGTTTGCGAGCGATCGCAGATTTCGTGATCGACAATCCGCACTCGCGTGCGCTCGCCAGCCACGCTCGGTCCGAGTGCGTAGCCGAGGATTGGAAAGCCGTGCACGGCCGGTTGTGCAAAGCTGTTGGCGTCCGGAGCCACCATGTCACCATTGACGATGGCTAATGTCGAAGAGGTCTTGACCTGACACTCCTCGCCCGGTCCGTAAACGCGGCAAGCATTACCTGCTTGGGCCGCGTAGTTGGTCCCGATATCGGGGATCGGCGCGTAGATTCCCGCCTCGTGAGTGACACCCACGGGGAACATTCCCAAGGTCGCGAGCTTGAGCTGATTCGGATACGCAGCATCCTGCGCAACGATCACCGAAGGCATGACCGCCACGCCCGCAACCCAACTGTGATTCAAGGTTGGCATAGCCTAATTCCTCAAGTTGGAAACTAAATGTGGTAAAGGAACGAACGTGGCAGGCCGTCGCTTACTCGCGACCAGCGAGTAGCTTCTCTGCTTGCGCTTTGGCCTCATCCCAGGTGAAGCCAGGCTGCCCGGCATTGATCGCCTTGGTATGAATCGCAACTGCCGTCTTGGCCAACCGCGCGGCGTACTTGTCGTTGTGGCCTTCCCTGGCCGGACGCGAGATCTCCCCCAGTGGAATGTCGGGTCGCTCGCTGCGGCTGACCATGGCACTGCGGTGCGCGTACTTCTCCACGGTGGCCAGGTGACCCGCAAAAGCTTGTTCGCCCATCTTGGCGCCGCGTGAATACAGGGTGGCCTTGAATTCGGCATCCAGGTCGATGAAGTCGGGGTATTGACCGGCCAACCCCTGTAGAGCTGCCACGCGTTCGGCATCGCACTTTTCGCGCAACAGCTGATCCATTTGGGACGCCAGCCGACCGTGCTCCTGCACGAGCTTGTTGTGCGCGGTCTGGATCCGGGAGTACTTGGTAGCCAGGTCGCCACTCGCCACCATGGACCTCTTCTTGCTGCCCGCACGAGCGCCCAGGTAGCCAGCCGTCCCGGCAATGGTTGCTGGGTGCATGGCAATCTGAGCCGCCTTGGGGGCGATCGCTCGTCCGGCCTGAGCCAACGCGGGACCAGCCGCTCGGCCAGCTGCCATCAACGGCGCCACAAATCCCGGGCTGTTCTTCTCGGGCTTGTTGTCGTCTTCGGGTACCGGCGGCACTTCGCCACCCGTGTCCTCCGGCCCGCCCAAGTCTTCCTCGTCGGTGAACTCGTCATCGTCGACCAGCAGGTCTTGGACGTCGTTCAGGTCGCCGCCCTGCTCTTCCTCGCCGAAACCGCCACCGTCCGGTGCCGGTTCCAGACCGCCGCCTGCGTCCTCACCGCCCTCGGGACCGCCCTCGCCCTGTGCCATCAGGCTATCCAGGAACTTGAACTGCGGGGTCTCCGCCAGCGCGCTCAGTAACTGTCCGATGTCTTCGTTGGAAAGGGGCATGGATGCTCCTCCTGTAGTGGGACCAAATGTGATGAACAAACAATCGTGCAAGCCTCACCGTCGCGCGCGACTGGCGAGCTGTTTCTGGGCCGCCGCTTTGGCCTCATCCCAGGTCAGCCCGGGCTTGCCGGCATTGACGGCAGTGGTGTGAATCTGCACGGCCACTCGCGAGAGTTTGGCCGCATACTTGTCTTGACTGGCATTCTGGGGCTGTCTCGAGCCAGTGCCGCGGCCACTGAGCCGGGCGTATTTCTCGACGGTTGCCAGATGGGCCGCGAAAGCCCGCTGCCCCAGCTGGGAGCCCCGGGAGTACAAACTGACCCGGCATTCCTCGTCCAGGTCCACGAACGCCGGGTAGCGATCCGCCAGTCGCCGCAGCGCCGTCAGCCGCTGTCCATCGGCCCGCCGACGGAGCAGTTTCCCAACCTGTTGGGACAGCTGTACGTGGTCCTGGGCGAGTTGGTTGTGGGCACGCTGCAACTGCCCGTACTTGGCCGGCAAGCTACCGGTGGCGGCCAGCAGCGAATTGCGGCCTGATTTGCCGAGCATGTAGCCACCCGTGGCGCCCCAGGTCGCCGGATGGTTGGCAACCTTCATGGCGGTACCCCAACTTCCACCGCCACCACCTGCTGCTGCCGCTTTCGGTAATGGCGGTGCTCCAGCCGTGCGAATGGTTGGTGCTCCAAAAGCTTTCGCGGTCACCGGATTCGCTGTGCTGCCGAGGGCCGCCTTGCCGGCGCCACTCGCCGCGGCACCCCTGGCAGCAGTTCCGGCCGCGGCTGTACCCGCTGTCCGAGCTGCTGCGCCACCCAAAGCCGCGGCCGTCCCGCCAGCGGCAGCAGCAGTACCACCAGCAGCGGCAGTGCCGCCAGCCGCAGCACCAATAACCGCCGGAATAGCCGGCAACACATTCTTCTCAGGCTGTTCACCCGGACTGGCTACCGGCGGACCGTCACCGCCACCGCCCTGCTGGCCCATCAAGCTCGACAGAAACTGGAACTGCGGCGTCTCAGAGATGGCCGATATCAACTGCTGAAGATCTTCCGGGGCGAACGACATGTCTGCAGCTCCTGTTTGCGGTGCGTATTTCTGCTGACCGGGTTTCTTGCCAGGTCCTTTGACCGGTTGTCGCAAGAACGTGTTGCTGCAACCGGGAGACGCGAAGGCCGGCGCCGAGTAGCGGGTGACGGTCACGCCGGCCTGCTGTTCGGCCCGATACCGAGCCGGCAGGGAGAGCCGGGGAGCCTCAGCACCCAACACGGCGATCGGATCGAAGTGCATGTGGATCGGGTCGTTGTCGAAGGTCCACAGCTCCACACTGCGACGGGGCTTCCGTTGCAGCTGGCCGGAGCAGTCCTTGAAGTGCCACTCGTCGGCGAAGATCCCCCAGCGAGGCTTATGGCGACCGAGCATCCCCAGTCGGTAAGGACCTGCGTAACCGACAATGGGAGGATCGGTCTGATCCGGATCTTCCGGGTTGGGAGTATGACCATCAACCAGCGGGGAAAAACCGTCGAAGTCCACGATCCGCTCGTTGCAGGTCCGCACGATCCGGATCATTGCCGGCAGGTCATAGTGCCGGAGCTCGCCTTCCGCGTTGGTGGTCTCGTGTTCGGCGAACAGACAAACCGACGGGTTGCTCACGTACCGGGCGCCACCGAACGTCCGGTGAGATATCAGAGCCGCCTCGGAAGGACCTTGCGACTGCGACCAGGCCGCCCAGATGGCCTGATTCCGCTCGTCTGGATCAGTAATCCAAGCACTGAGGAGCCGGTGGGCACGGACGATGTAGTGTTCTTCCGTTTCCGCTGGTTCGGGCAGTGGGATAGTGTTCTGCATACTGCGAAAAGTCCAAAAAAAAAGACCGGCCAGCAGACAGGGATGTGAGTCCCATTCTGCTGGCCGGTCTGTGTAAGATGCGGCCAAGGAGCTGCTTAAATTGTAGGACGGTTACTGGGCAATAAGGCCTGGTGCTGGTCGACCAGGTCCTCCATGCTTGTCGGTATCCCCTTCTTCCAAAAGATCGTGATGGTCATCCTGCCCGTAAAATCCGGACTGTACCTGAGCTCACGTACCGCGCGCTCGTTCAGCCGCAGCTGAGCAGCCCGGATGCCACCTGTCTGCAACTCACTCCTGTCTACTTTGGCGTCTATGGGGTTCTGCGTCAAGACGAAGTCCGCCAATCTAGCCCTTCGGGTCGACTGTAATCACGCCAGACGCGTTGCCGACCCATTTGATCCACTTGGCCTGGCCGAGACTCGGATCGATGTCGTTGCTGATCCCGGCCTCCACGACCTGGGCGGCGCTCGCGCGGGCGAAGCTCTTGTGCAACTGATACGTGCCAGTCTTGGTCGAAGAGACATAGGGGGTAAGCGACGTCAGGGAACTGCCAACCGGCACATGCATCTCGCCATTGCTACAGTTTTCCATGCGGAACGGCGTGCAGTTGGCGATGTTGGACAAGATGTCGATCTGTAAAGTCACGGTGGGCGAGCTTGTACGTTGAGCGTCAACCACGAGATGGTTCCTTTTGCAGAGATTCACGAAATCAACGAAGCGAAGCGGACAGCCAGCGAGTCAAGTCGATGAGTTGATCCATGAAGGCCTGTTGGTTGCGATTGTCGGTGTTCCCCACGTCCGGGAAGTCGACGTAGAGATCTTCTATCGCATCCCCAAAGGCCTTAATCGCAGCACGCAAAGCCGCCCGTACGGCAGCGTCAGCCGATACGGTATTTATGTCGATGCGGGTCGCGTCACTGTATACCATGATCACACTCCTGATTCTTGTAATCGCACTCGCTGGATTGCTCTGTTCAATTCAATCCGGACTCGCTTGGCAAGCCGATCTTGTCGAGCGCTGTGCTTGTGTTCCTGCAGGACCGGCAACTGCAACGGATCCGCTCCGACGGGGCTCTGTGGTGCCGCCAGTTTACCACGCAGCGTATCCACCACAATCTGAACTAGTTTTGACGGGATCGACTTCTCGCCCTTGGATCCACCCTTGTCCATCCAATCTTGGGCATGCTTCTCGGCCGCCTGCCAGTTGATCTTGCCTGGCTCGACAACCCGCTGCGGTGCTCGGGTAGAAGCCACGTCCCGCACCAGCTTCATGTAATTGGGGTGGTCGACATTAACCTGCCAGAGCGGGTGTGGCTCCTTGCCGGGAACCGGTTTGGGGATCTTGGCCAGGTGCCCGCGGCCACACAATTGCGAGAACCGCGGCACGATCCCCAGCTTGTCGCAGACGGCCAAATACTGTTCCTTGTCATCGCCGTGGTGCTCCCGCGTGATCGGCAACTGCCAGTCCACTGTGACTTTCTTCGAGACCCCTCGTACGTTGACGGTGGTTGTGACCCGGTCGCCCTTGGCATGCCCGGGCGGCCAATGCTCATGCTGGAATCTCGAGAAGTCATCGTAGCCCAGGAATTTGTCGACGCTCCTGGGCACGGATCCGCTGTGGTAGGGGATCATCATGTCGATCTCAGGATCATCCAGGCCAGTCATTAGCGCGTCCATCGACGTGGCTACCAGCATTGTCCCCACTTCGCCTGGCCGCTGCCGGCGGGCCTGCATCGCCTCCGCCTTGGGGTACGAAAGCATGTCCCACACAGGCTTGCCGCCCTGCTTCATGACGTTTCCGTGGATGTCGTGTGCGTACCCCAGCGACAGGTTGAACTTGATGCCAGTCCCACCGAAGATGTCCAGGAAGGCCGGCATCCGCGTGTAGACGTGCGACATGCCTTGTTGGGCCTTCAGGTGAATCAGGAACTGCTCGACCTCCAGCACATGCCAAGCCCGAAAGTCGCTCTGGGAGTTCATCCGGAAGCCGCCCGACTTGTTGTACTCCAGGACCTTCGCAGCTGCCTTATCGTCCAGCAGTTGCTTGTCGTAGCTTGCCCAGCCCTTGGGCATGTTCGGCTTGAGCCCGCCTTGAATGCTCTTCGTGACCAGTTCCATGAACGCGGCTTGCGTTGGCGTCAGCTTGCCTTTGTAATCGCGCATCACGATGTCATGCACCACCGCCGGCTTGGACATCAGAGCCTTGATCTCCGGGTGAGTGCCGTACCTTTCGAGAGCTTGGAACAGCAATGAGAACTGGGGGCCTTTCTTTCCTTTTGGATTGAACCAGTAGAAGTGACCGAGATCTGAGTTGAAGACCGCTTTCATCGCGTTGGCGCGTTCCTTGGTCGTCGGTCGCATCGTGGCGATCCGCTGCCCAAGGGGCTTGGCTTGCAGCTCCAGCCATTTGGGATAGATGTCGTCCGTTACGGCCTTCACACCCTGCGCGGCGTTGTTGCGCGAGGACTGGCCGTAGCAGATATTGCAAGCCGATGTGAGGGACAGGTCCCCGATCACCATGTTGATAATCGACCGGGCTTCCTTACCGAAGATCGTGCCCATTTTGTGTTGCACAGCCTTGATCACCGCGTTGAGCAAATCCTGCCGCGGACAGATGGTTGTGACATCGAACGTCTCTTTGAATAAGTCATCGCTATTGACGCGGATCGGATTGGCTGGCTTGCCCGTATGCGGATCGATGGCCCATTCCGGTTCCAGCTTCCGGAAATCGCCGAAGATCCTGGCGGTCGCTTCCATCCCTTTGGCCAGCTCCGCCCGATCCTCGGCAGTGTACATCGCCTGCATCTGGAGATCTTCATTGAAGTTCTTGAGCCAGTCTTGCCAATCGCGAGTCGCGAACAACACGGCACTGGTGACAATCCGCCCGTCTTCTCGGATCCCAGACTCCGGCACTTCGGGATCCACGTCACCGCGTCCGATCGTGGCGTCCACGGGTTGGTAGGCACCGCCATAGACCGCCTGGTTGAGCATGTCAACGACCGACTGGCGACGTCGCTTGATCTCCGGCAGGTTCTGCTTGATCTGGTAGGCCGCATAGCCCAACAACGCCGCCTTGTGAGCGACCTTGGCCCAATTGGTCGGTTTATCGAAGGTCCCTTCATCCAGCCGGCGAAGCGTGTTCCGCTGCTGAGCGACCTTGTCCCCGAACAGGGCTCGAAAGAAGTCCGCAATTCGGCTGAAGACCCCGTGCTCTTCGCGTCCTTCGTCAACCCAACGCTGATAGGCATAGGCCATCTGCTCGTGCCCACCAAACTGCTGCACCTCGTCCGCGCTGATGATCTCCAAGTCCTGCAGGCCATGGATCAGCTCGTGATTCATCTCACCGTCGGAAAAGTCCGGCGCCAAGATGATCTGGCCGTCTCGGTAGGCGCCGGCGATCGACCCAACGTTCTTCATGCCCCCAGCTTCGGCACTGGCAGCCGCCGCCGCGGGGCTGGCTTTCCACAGCCGAGCCAGCTCACCCTTCTCGGCCACACGAATCACAATCTTCTGGCCGTTGACCTCGGCCAGCACACCACCGTGTCCAAAGCTGAGGTTGGCATGCTGGAGCATCCCCTGCTGCTGCAACCGCTGGAGGATATCCTGCGGCGTGTGCCCCAGGTGGGCCGTCTCGGGATCCGGCTCTTCCGGCGTGGCGTGCGAGCTGTCACCGGTCTCGACGGCTTTCCGTTGCCCTGCTGATGCCTGTTGCATGGCGCCGCCCGGGATCCATTGACCGGGAGGATAAAAGCGGCCCGCAATCGTCACTCCATGCGGCTTTGGTGAACGAGGTTGCGAGCCGCCATATTTTACCGGCTGTCCCGGTTGGCCGTAGAACGAGGGTTCCCGCCACGAATGCAGCGCAGTGCCCCCCATCGGCCGTGGCGTGGGTTGTTCAACGAACCGAGACAGCAGCCGGTAGTAGTTCGGATTCTCTTTGAGATGATCGCGGGCGATCTCCTGGGCCAGCCGCACATTGTGCGTATGCTCCATCTCGACCATCGTGCCCAACATCAGCCACTGGGGATCGAATTGTGACAACGGCACCCGATCCGCTCGGCCGCCGGGCACCATGTCACGCGTCGAGAACTTCTTCGCGGGGGTCCGGCCGGCCTTCGACGGCTTGGCATTCCGCAACAGCTCCCGATCGATCTCGTCTGATTCGATACCGGATGAATGCAGCACCTGCTGCACATCGTCGTCCGTGAGCACCTTGTTGATCTTCAGGGATCCGCCAATCAGCCAGGCCCCGCCATTCATCTTCGAGGTGTTGAAGCGGTAGTGGCCATCCGCAGGGACCTTGTCACGAATATCCTTCGTCTTGGAGGTATTGGCTTTATCCTGCCAGGGCTGATCGTCCGGGAGTTCGACCTCAGCCCAGACGCGTCCTTCCTGAATCGTCCCCGTCTTCGTGGACCGCAAGTGCGGCGCCAATGGCAAGACTCCGGCGTGCCAGCCGGGCCGGGGTGCGTAGCCCTTTGTCGGCAAGTGCTCGGCATCCATCCATTTGCCGACCGGTGTTTCCTCGTCCTTCCCGATGAACAACGGAAACAGCTTCCCCGGCTGACTCTTGAGCGTGCGAAATTGCTTGTAGGCTTTGACGGTCTTCTGGGGCGCCGGCTTCGTGCGCACGGCAAACCGGATGTCGTCATGCTTCGGATCGTAGGTCCCCTGGTTGCCGGTGGCTGACTTGATCTGTTCGGCCTCGAAGACCACGTAGGTGTTGCCGCGCCGGGACGCGTCGTAGAAGTCCTTGAACTTCAGTCCGTCGTAGCCGCCTTTGCGAGCCTGCTCCCGGATCGAACTGGCGACAGACGGCACGTTCAGCATCTGGTACAGGTCCCGGCCGCTGTACGGTAGCTCGGCAGGTGTCAGCTTGATCCCGTACTTGCCGAGGGCTTCGATCAGTTGCTTCGGCGAGACACTCCGCGCCCGCAAACTGGTCAAGTCGACCGGCTTCTTGATGCGCACATAGACCTGCTGCATCTGCGAGCCAACGCCCACCTTCGACGGCTTCCAGCCGAAATCGTTGCTGCCCTGTTCACTACTGGGGTTCTCTCGCAGGTCCCGCGCGATGGCCTGCAGCTTCGCCTTGTGCTTGACGATGTCGACAGCCAGGTCCTCACCGCTCTTCGACCAGTCGATCTTGAGCTCACTGAACTGCTGGAGGGCCTCGTGAGCCCGGTCCAGGTCCTGGGCGAAGCCGAGAGCCTTGCCACTGGCAATGTGTGTGAGTGAATACGCGTCGGTCAGCCCGGATATCTTGGTGATTGCCACACCAGGTACAGTCGTCTTCCAACCAGACTCGCTGTGCTTCCCGTCCTTACCAACTACCTGCACTTTGATGTTCGGTGGCTCGTCATGCTTCGGCAGCGGCTGATCACTGCCAGAGAACGCCTCCGCGAACTTAGGCGAGTCGCTGAAGTAGTGCCAGCCGATCTCGGACAGCTCACCACCTCCCCCGTATTTCGTGAAGGACTTGGACGTCCCGTGGTAGACCGGATCCTGGACAGTGCTATCGGCCAGGAACCGTTGCAACTCCGGTGACTTGGGACGGGTAGCAAAGTGCGGTTCTGGTTTCGCGTAGTACCGATCGATGTCAGCCAAGATCTTGGAAGACTTCGTGCCGGCTTCGTACTCGTGGTAGAACTTTCCGTCAGAAGTTCTGTCGTATGATTCGCTACTGGATCGCCACTCTCCCAGACCGTTCTCGAGCGATAGTACCACTTCGCCGTTGAGACTCTCGATAACTTTGCGCAACTGCGTACGTTGGGCAGGCGTAGGCGGTTTGAGAATGTCGAACCCACCGGCTTCCGGCATACAGCGGATGTAGCCCTGGTTCATCAACTCCTGCATGCCAGCCACACTACCAGCTTCCCGATGATCGAATGAGCGAACTTGCGGATCACCTCCGTGCTTAGAGCCTGAGAAGTCCAGAAAGCGACCGTCTGGATTGAGATAGCCGGCAGCCTTCCAGTTCTGAGTAAGTCCCAGCGAATTCAAGTGCCCCCACTCGACGTGCGACGTGCTGACTGCTTTGGCTTTCTTGCGATCATCAGCAGCGGTCTTGCCACCAGCAGCCTTATCGTAAGCTGCCTGCCAGTCTTCGTGAGTGAATCGCCCATCCTCGAACACGTGTCCCTTCTTCATGAGAGATCGCGCGTCCTCGCCACCCTTCACCTCATAGCCTTGGGACTTGAGGTGCTTGGACATGCGATTCAGGACATCACGCGACAGCTTGTCTGGATCGATCTCGTCACGGGTAGCGAAGCTGGTCCCGCCCTTCTCGGCGAACTTGCCGTCTTTCGCCCGCGGGTGCTCGTGCTCAGCCCACTTGGCCGCGTACCGCACCGGGAAGCCCCAGCCATCGCGAACACTGTACCGCTGCACGTGAATTTCTTGGGCCAGGCCGGAGTTCTCAACCAACGCCTGCAGGCTGCCCCAGATATCGACACCGGCATCCTCGCCATGCTCTACTGACTTCTCGAGATACTTAGCGGCCCGCTCGAGCTTCCCCTCCTTGGCTGCATCGTAAGCCTTGGTAGCCCACTGGCCAGCCAGGTCCAAGGCGTACTCCCAGCCCAACAGATCGGCTTGGATATTCTTCCAGTGATCGGCCATCTCGGTACAGTGATCGCTGGCTGCTCGACGTTCAGCCGCAGTCCACTTTGCCCCAGGCTTCTGGAGGTCAAGCTTCGGGTCTTCACTCCGCAGTTGCTCGAACTGCTTTATTTCCTGCTCATCACCATGACCGGTGGTGAGATAATGGCGGGCCGCATAGTACATCTGAACTTGCGCATCAGCACTGTTGGAGTCCCACTCCGACAGGTCAATGTGCAACGGGTAGTACTCTCCCGGCTTGCCGTCCTGCAGAATGCCTTCCACTTGAAACTCGATCGCCCGGTACAGATCTTTGAACTCATCGAAATCGAAACCGCCGGTGCTGGCGTTCGGCAAGACCGGCTCGACTTTGTCGAAGATGTCCTTGCGGACCAGTGCGAAATTCTGATGCGGATCGCTACCAACTGTCACAGCGATTCCCACGTAATTGGGATCACGCCGTCCCATGAGTCGCAATATCGACGAGTACAGCTTCTCGTGTGATTCGCTGGCACCGGTGAATGTGATCACGCCCTCGCGATGATCCATCAAATCCTTGACGCCACCCAGTACATGCTTAAGGATCTCGCGAGCGTGCCCGCCCTCTGTGGCGTTGGTTGTCCCTCTTTCCGAACCGAGCGGCCCGCGCTCAAACCAGTAGTTGCAGACGTGTTCATTGTTCAAGGACAAGCGATCGGAACCGAGCAAAGACGCCAGCATACTGCCTAGGTCCTCGTCGCCAGGACTGAACGAACCGAACCTGGCCGGCGTGTAGAACACGTGCACGGTAGACTCGTCGGGATCACCGGCACCCACATCAAAGGACCATTGCTGCCATTGCGGTCCGTATACCGACGCCTTCCAGTCGGGCTTGCCCAGCTCGTCTCGCACACTGAACTCGTAGTCGTCCGTCACAGGTTCCTTGTGCGACTTGCCTTTGCCGGCACCTTTGCCAGACCCTTTCGGTGCGAACTTGCCGTCATTCTTGCGAGGATGGGCCGACTCATCCCACCGCAGGCCGTGCTTGGTGACAGTCGCTACCAGCGTGACAGACTTGTCGGTCCAAAGAAGCTGTGCGTTCTGTGGCTGTGCTGTGGCGATCCGCATCAGGCCGGCCCTCCGATCGCCATCCGAGATGCTTGCTTGACACCCGGTCGCAAAGGATCTGGCATCGAAGCGGACGGATGAAGAACCTTGTCGCCAACCTTACGGACTTGGAACCGCATATTCCCGTCGCGATCCTCGCCCACCCACTTGACGTTCTTGCGGCCGAACTTGACCTCCAGATATGCCATGTAGGTGTCTTTTAACACAGACTGGACCTGTTCGAGCGGGTAATGGGCGCCAGACAACTGCCTCGACCAGATCGCCAACGGGATGTGCAGCTGAGCCTGCTCGTTATCCTCAAGACCATCGAAGAAGTCGTCAACAGCTCGCACAGTTTCTTCACCCATGTGCATAGCCCCACCCCGCTGCTTGTTGCTTTGCACCGTGGGGCTTCTGTCGAGCAGGAATTGAGCGATAACAGTAGCCGCCCCGATAGCTCCAGACACTATCAGGCCCTTTTTCAACTGATGTTGCAGCTCAGCTTTCGCGGCCAACAGTAAACTAGGCTTGCCATTGGCCACCGCCTGTTCCCCACGTGCGGCCATTTTCGGCTGCCCCTTAGCCGGTGGCGACTGATAACCACTGAGGACTTTGGCAATCTTGGCTTCCGCTTGTGCCCGGATCTCTCGCAGGTATTGTTTATGGGCCTGTTTCACCCTGGCCAGGATCTCATTAGGCGTCGGGTTGTCTCCGGAACTCATCCACGCCTCGAACTCCGGACGCTGGTCCATGTCCAGACCCTCGAACTCGTGCGGCCAGTACTCCTGCATGTCACGCTTGTGACCCGCGACCGTGCTGGCGAGATGTTTGTCTCGCTGTGCCTCAATCTTGGCGATCTTGCGGGCGTGCCGTGGTTTTATGTTGGCCGGCAAGACGCGGCCGCCCTTTACACTGGCTCCCTTCCGCGACTCGCCACCACCCTTCGGAGCGAATTTTCCGTCACTCTTACGCGGGTGCAAGCTCTCATCGAATCTGGCTGCGAACTTACTCACCTGCGTGGCGATCCGCTCCTGCGTATCTCCTTCGGCCAGCCAGGCCTTGAACTGATCGATTGTCAGGGACGTGACTGGCCCGACCTTCCAATTGTCATCGTACGAAGATCGGTAAGCGCGCACAGCCTCGTTCTCGTTGCGGAAACCCAGCATGACCTTGTGTTCATCGAACCGTCGGCTCAACGGTCCCTTGTGCTGGTCGATGATAAACAGCACCTCGCTCTCCGGATGATCGCCGACAAACACATCCATGTGATCTCCGTCTTTGTCGGTAGTGCGACGAATGTAGCCGTAATGTGCCCCCATCACCGGCCATTGTGGCTTGCGACGGTGCCCCTTCGGTGTTTCGATCGAGATCTCCAGACCGTGGATCCGAACGTGCCCGAGGCGATAGTTGCCCACCTCACGCTGCGGATCCGAGGGGTCAGGGTGCGCACTCTTGGCCGCGAACTCGATATCAGCTGCCGTCACACTGTGCTTGGATTTGGATCCACCGTCGTTGGTGCCCTGCTGCGGCCCAAACGTCGTCGTCGTGCTGGGTAGCCGTTGACCGCCTGGCTGCCCTGGCTGCGGGTTACCATTGGCGCCCCGCTGAATTGCTGGATCGTTCTGCTGGGCCATCGCCTGCGACTGCATCTGCTGTTGCTGCTGCTGAGCCTGCATCTGCTGCCCCAACTGCGCCAGTTGCACCTCGCGATCCAGGGCCACGTTCTGCAGCACTTCCTCGTCCTCGTCCGGCATGCGTGCCCCGATCAGTCCCAGCAAGTCCAGGGCGGGGATCTTGGCGCCCATGCCAAAAGCAGCTGTCCAGGCCTGCATCTTGGAGGCCATGTCATCGGCCTCGGTATCCAGCTTGAACAGCAATTTGATGTGCCGCGAGCTCGGGAAGTTGAACAGCTGCACCTGCCGCACGATGTCGCTGGTAATTGTTTCCTGCAACTTCATCGCGTCGTAGCGCACAATGTCGGCGTAGGTCGCCATGTGCGCGTCAGCCACACCGCTACCCAGACCGGTAGACGCGGCTTCGCTCGTGAGGACCTGGCCGAGGATGTAGCGCTTGATCTTGTGCGCGAAGTAAGACGTAATCAAGCCCATCAGCGCGTCGAGCCCAGCGAAACCAGGTTCGATGACCTCGACCGTTTGCAGGTCGGCCATGTCGCCTGGTTGCACAGGCACGAGCAGTACCGCTTTGTTCGAGCGGTTCTGCGCGGCATCGATCGTCCGCTTCTCAGCCTCCGGATTGCCCGCCGGAAAACGCCAGATCTCGATACCATGCGAATTCCGTTCAATGAAGTCCATGGCGTTAGACAGCGTCTCCTGCATCATGTACCAGGTCCAATAGATGCGATCTCGAATGCCCACGCCATGGACTCGCCCCATATCGCGAGTATCGTAATACTCGCCATCTTCGATCATGTGTCGGTGCAGGGCAGTGTTCTTGCGATCGAATTCATCGAGCCAGAAGACACGACCGAACTGCGAGGTCGTCTCCACCTTATGTCGCTGTTCACCCCGAAAATCCGTGCCATCAGTCTGCCATTGCCAAGCCATGGATATGCGTAGGCCGATCTGGTCGTAGGAGTAACGGCCTGTCCCATCGTCGTAACGGAAGACGATCTTATCTCCATGACGCGGTGTCCAGTGCTTGATGTATTGTCGCCAGTAGCCATTGATCGGGTCAGTTCCATATCGGTGACTGGTCAGGTGCCGACCGTACCACAACGCCTCCAGTAAGTTGCGGCGCAGTTCCATGAAGGACCATGTCTCGTCGAGGATCGTGGTCACCTTGGTGGCCAGGTCCTTGGCCGCCTCGTCCTTCGTATCCCGCGGTTCCACGTGCCACTGCAGTAGACAGGTCCCGCGCTGGCGAGCCTCTAGGCATTCCATGATCCCCGTCTCAGTACGCATGATCTGGGCGTTCTGCCTAGAATCACGCAGGGCCTCGTCGTACCAGGGGTAAGTGCTGCTGACGGTCCCGATCCGTCCGGCCACGCTGAAGATATGCGGTAAGACTTCCTTGCCCATCTGCGGCGGCATGCCTTTGACCAGGCCAGCTGGATCGCGCGCAATCTTGGCCAGGAAACTGGCGGGCAAATTAGCCGGCAAGCCGTGTAGTTCGCTCATGGTTCGACCTTACAGGTGGGTTAGGCGCCTCGAGCGGCAACCTCGAGGATCTTGGTCGTGATCGAAGCGTCCGTGCCAACAAACCGAAATCGCACGGTGTACCAGCCGGCTGTCGGGAAAGCTGCAGCAGGCGCCAGCCAGTGCAAATTGTAGCCCTGTTCACTGCGTTGATCGTTGGTGTCGTCGTCGAAAGTCACGTCCGTCGTAAGCGGATTGGCATACAGGTACGTGGCCACGACCAAAGACGCGTTCGTGTACGTGATGGTGCCGCCCTGCTTGGTGACCTGCACTGCGATGCTCGCCACGTTGCTGGGTGCGGCGATCGCGCCTGACGTCAGCCGCACCAGCACTCGCAAGTTCGGCGTGTCACCGGCGCGACAGTTACTGCGGATCGGTAGGGATTCGTCAATCATGGTCTCGCATGTCCTTATCCGAAATCACCACACCAATCATCGCCACGCACCACCGGCCAAATTGCAGGTGCTTGTTCGATCAGTGCATCCTCTTCCATGTCCAGATCCAAGGCACATCGTGGTGCATGTCGTCGACACAGCCCGCTCTGTAGTCCAGCGGGCATGTCTGGACTCTGGTCTTCTTTCTGCTCGAAGAAGTTGCATTTCGCACACACCGATTTGCGAATAGCCATGCTGTCCGACATAGATTCTTTCTGTATTCGCTCGATCTCGAATTTCACTACGAGGTCTCGCAGTCGATCGCTGATCACTGCTCCGCGATGCTGCAGGACATCCTTCTCGGTAACAGTCACGGAAGTCCTGGACTCACCAACGCGCGCCTCGAAGAACACATTCCGGTTTCTCATGTCCGTAGATTGATAGACAATGGATTGTTCCAGCAACCTATCGTACAAATCACGACTATCCACGACCTCGATTGGGTGCCCCACGATTCGATTCCCCTCGATTCGGTTCCCCTCGATTCGGCAGAAACTCACGACTCGGCAACGATGACCGCTGCCACGTACCCCGCCCCCGATGCGGCACTTGCACGGACCGACGGAAATATCCCTCTTCGGTCACCTTGCGCGGGATGTAGATCTCCTGCCGCGTCACCAGCGTGCCACCGACCAGTTCATAGGGGTGTTGATGTCCAGAGATACTACCTCGCGTCCGCAGATAATCCCACACGGCCCCGCCGGCGCTGGCAGCCGCCTCTCGCGAGAAACTCCGGTACTGCTGCAACGACACGCCGTAGAAGGCGTACGTAGCGCCGGCCGCACTGCTGGCCTTCTTCATCCCCGGGTGCCAGGCCAGAAACGTCACATACAATGTGCCGAAATTCTCAGTTTCTTGGGCGAACGCGTAGGAATACACGTTCGACGACGAAACCTTGACCTCGCTCTGCACGAGCCAGTCCGTGGCGGCCTTGTTTCCCCACTCCCGCTCGCCCTGGTCCTCAGATTTAGCCTCTCCAGGACGTGCGATCTGATACCCAGCACTCTGCAACAGTTCCTGGGCGGCGGCCAACCCCCGTGCGTAGCCGGCGTGCCCGCGTTGCACCATGGCTTCGCCGCCCATAGCTCGGATCAAGTCCAACGCAGCATCGAAGGCGGATTGCGTGTAATTGCGGGTCGAACCTTGTGCCAGGGTAGAACGGATCACATCCCCGATCGGCCCGAGCAGCCCCAGTAACCGGTTCAACTGGTCGCTCTGTTCGTCCTTCTTGCCGTACTTGGTGACCCGCCCGTGCGCGAGCTTGTCCATCAGGTCGCGGACCTCTGGCGAGGTGATCCCACGCATCATCCGCGAGACATTCTGCTGCCCCGGGCGCCCGCTGACTATCTTCCTTAAGCTCTTCTGCAGCCCGGCGGTCGGATGGTGGACGAAGGTGCGTCGAGCCAACCGTCGATCGGCAGCTGAGGCCTTCGTGAACAGAGCAGAACCCGCCATCACGCCACCTTTGGTACGAACACCCTGCCGTAGCCTAGCTCTTATGCGGTCGGTCGAATAGACGAACTTCAGTTATGCCGGAGTCCGACGTAGACGGCCCGGAACGTCTGGTGGATGTAATTCAAGCTGGCCCGGGGTGTCAGATCTTCCTCGAATTCGTACACGTACACCCATTGCCCACGCACCACCATGTACCGACTATGAGCCAAAGCCTCCCCTTGCGGGAAGCGAATCACAATTTCGGCGCCATCCTCCGGACCTCCCTGGAACCGTACCAATACGGGAGCGAAGGGTGGCGAGGTGACTGGACGAGAAGATTTACTGTCGCGTTTTCCCATAGTCGTCATCTCCTTTGTGGTAGCCGCGCGTGCGGAGGCGCTTCGCAGCCGACTCATTGAGCTGGATCCCGAATTTCGTCTCGCCAACCCGACTGGCCTCGACATTGGTCCGCGTGATATTGCCACCCACGGCGCCCGTGAGGGATGCCAGCTTATTCAGGGCACCGGAGGTGGCGTCCACCATGTCGTCGTGCACATATTCAGGAAAAGAGCACAGTTCTTCTAGCCAATCCTCGTTCCACGATCCGCGTTTGACCCATACTCGTCCGTTCTCAGCTTGCGACTGCAGTGGTCGCGCGCGTACCACCTTCGCATCACCCGGTAGTGTTTGGTGACCTTCATGGCGTTTGCGAATGCCGGTAACGCGGTCCACGTTGACGGGGAATCTAGCCAGATTGACCACGGCCTGTTGTGCGACTTCTTTGCCACCAGAACCCCCTTCCTGTTCGATATAGATCATGACGGCGTTGACGTACTTCTTGGCGTCTTCGTAGGCGGTCGATTCGATGATTTTGTCACGTTGGTGGGCCGTCCATTGCCCGCGAATCACATGCTCCACATAGAACTGCCCGTTCGCGGTCCGGGCCATCAGCACTCCTGCCGAGTAGTCGGCGTTGCGATTCTCACCGACTCCTGTAGCTGCTCGATCCCAGTAGCGGACGCGGAGGGCCTCGGCCGGCACCTCGTCCACCATCGTGAACCACTCACGTTTAAACATCAGGCCGTCGAGGTCGACGAAATCACCCGACAGCTCCTGCGCCGCCAGCTGCGTGCTGTAGTGCTGACGGATGTTCCGGTAGAACTCCTCGGGCAGAAACGGGTTGTCCCAAGTGGCAGCCTGCACAAGTTGGGTGTTGTGGGCGCGTACGTAACGGAGGCCCGAGAACTCGACCACCAGTTGCGGTTCCGCCTCGGACTCTGTCACCGGATCTATGCCGATCCACACCACCTGGCCATCCAGGAACGCATACCGACCCTCAGCCCCCGGCTCAACCCGATGGAAGAAGGTCTCGAACGTCCAATGCCGGCGCCCCCGCGGCGTGAAGGTCAGAATCACCGGTCCCATGCGCCCGCGGTGCCGCAGCGTGCCGATCCCGATCTTGAAAGTGTCCGGCTTGCAGATCGAAGCCTCGTCGATCCATAAGCCAGCTTTGTTGGGTCCTCGCAGCCGTTCAGGATCCTCGCCCGAGCGAAACACGATGTCCGCCATGCCCCCGTCCGAGGCTCGGAACGTGCAGCGGGGAACGGGCGATTTGACGAGGCGAACGAACAGATCCAGTCGCCTGGCAACCTCCACGAACGTGGGCAGCGTCGTCTCGTGGATCATACTGAACGTCGGGCTGACTGACATCCACGGATCGCCGTCGACGGAGCGAGCCAGCACGTCAATGGCGCCGACGACGGTTTTGCCAGATCCGCGGCCCGCCACGAACCCACGGACCCAGGACGTCGAGTGGCGGAATTCGCACTGCTTGGAGGACATCCTCAGCAAGTGCGTGCGTGCAATCATAGCGAGCGATCCGTCTCTGCCGATTTCGCGATCATCAGTTCGTACTGCTGGAGGGTCATGGCCTCGAAGTTCCTCAGCTCTTCACGGTCCCTGATCTCGATCTCGATGATCTTGGTTTGCATCTGGGCGGTGTTCGACGCCACCCGGGCACTGGTGAAGCTCAGCGGGTCGTTGATGTGCAGCAGGTCGTGCAACAACTGCGTGAGCCTGGCATAAATGGCCATGTAGGATGCCTGATGATCCTCGCCAAACCGGTTGACCGCCGTTTCCCACTGCTCCAGCACCTCAGCCCGGGCGGCTTCCAGCAGCCCAACTTCGCGTTCGCGAATGACCCGGTAGTCCAGCAGCATGTGCTCGTGCCAGCTCTTGGCGATCACCTGCAGGTCTTTCTGGATTGTGCGGTAACTCACACCCAGCTGGTGGGCGATCTGGTTGTAGTCATTGCCCCGCGCGCGGAGGCTGGCCACCTTCGCCCGGCGATCGGCCAGCAAATGCGCTGCCAAGTTGCTAGCGCCGCGCTTGAGCTTCTTGCCCGGTAGATTACCGGCCGGTGGCTTACCCTGTCCTGGCTTTGGTCCGGGTTTCGTCACTCGCGGAACCTCCATACTGCGACTGTCTGTTACGTCGTCTACTGCTGCACAGCCGCCCCATGAGCCTGCTTGGCCAAGATCCGCCCGACATTGACCGGCCCGGGTGCGTTGGGCAGATGCTTGATGGCTTCAGCGATCCGGCCGGGCTTCAGGCCATCTTCCGACATGCGGACAATCCGCCCCTCGAGATCACCCCCGAACTCCGGGTAAGTGTTCACCTCGGTAGCCGGTAGTTTGTTGAGTTGCAGTTTGGCCTCTGCTTCGAGGGACGCGTCCCGACTGCGTGCCAGGTTCTGTTCCCGATGCATCTGAGCCTGTCGGAACGTGGCAAAATTGGTTGTGGCAGCGTCTAGAGCAATTCCCATCTCAGCCGCCCGGGTCTGAATCTGATCGGAGCTCAAATCCGGCTTCATTTTCATGATCTGTTGCAGGTTGGTCGTTCCGATGATCAGATCGTCCAGGCTCTCGCGGACCGGTTTGCTGGCCGGCCGCTCACGAGCCGTCTGGATTGAGCGCGAAGCCTTCTCGAGCTGCGTGCAGCGATCCTCCCACCACGCAGAGAGCTCTTTCTCGTAGGCCACCTGCCGCGGATGGACGAACGTCGCCGGGTTGTAATGCGTGCCGGGTTTGTCCAATTCCTCCTGAATCATTTCTTCGCCCCGGGACGGACCGAAATGGACCCAGTGGTATTCCTTGAGGATCTGGTCATGATTGGTGTTGTTCGTGATCATCTGCCGCAGGGGTGTGGGCCGCTCCCACCGCTGTCGGACCCGCGCTCGCTGCAAGTTCCCGAACGCCCCCCACAGCTGCACGCTGCCCCCGGGATGCACGCGTACAGCCTGGTCCCTGGCAGCTTGCCCAAACTTTGTAAACTCGTCATCGAAGACGTCCACTGCCCGAACGAGATCCCTCGCATCAGGTTCGATGTCCAGCGTGTCGCACAGCTCGAACAAGCGGACCGCCGCCCGCTCGATGCCCGCCCCCAGGGCCTTGACCGCCCGCCCGTTGTAACCGACCAGGAGGGATTCCTCGCGCGACCCCTCCCATTGATGGACCTCGTCCTCGAGCAGTTGCACCAACGCCAGAACATCCCCTCGGCTAACCATTACGCATGTCCTTTGTGAGTTGAAGCAGGGCCGGCGGTGCTGAGGAAGATCAGCTCAGGCCGCCGGCACCGCAAGGGTTCGGCTATTCGCCAGCGAGCTCAGCCACCAGTGGTTTCAGGAAGATCGGCAAGCCCAGTAGTCCACGCAAATCGGCCAGCGAGCCAATCTCGTGCACTTCCTCATCTTCCAGGGAGACGATCGTCAGATCTGCCAGTTCCGGAGCATCCTTTAGTTTCTGACTATCCCCGATCACCGTGCCCCCATGCAAAGTGATCCATGACAAGAGGGGCTGCAGGGCCGGCAGGACATCCAGATCCTTGATTTGGATCAGGACCCGCCAAGTGGACTGGAAGTCCGCGGCGTACAACACGGAATCCAGGTACTGTTGGGGAAACCCCCCACAGGGCAGCAGGATGACGAGCTCAACAGGCTCCTTCAAATTGGCCTCACAGCTGGCCGCTTCAATTTCTGTGACAGGAATCGCCGCCCGGAGGCAGATCGTCTGGCAGCAGGGCATAGCAGTTCTCCAGGGAATCCGTATTCGCGAGCTATTCGCGAATGAGTCGCGAATGAGTCACGCATGATCCCCGTATGATGGCAAGTTGTTTCCCACAAGTCTATGGGAATCTCGCCTTGCACCGTCCCCCTGTCACTCGGTACAGTGACAGCTACTCTATGCTGGGTGGTCGAACTCTGGGACGTGCTTGATGGGTGGGCTGGACTAGTTTCCGGCCCACCTATTTTTTATCGATTTTGGGCTCACCATTCATGACAGGTCTCCCTGTACTCGGCAACTCTCCAGGATTCTCGGATAGTTCACCCGGGCCATTCGCCGCCAGCTGCTCCTGGCTTCTGCGGTAATGCTCCAACAAGACCCCGTATGCCGCCACCATCCGTTCGCACAGCGACAATAATTGCGGAAAACGCTGACTCACCGCCTCGGCCGCCGCGAGCCGATTTTGCAGCTTGTCGACCGTGTACTCCCACGTATCGCACTGGAGTTGCAGCTTGCCGCACTCGCACTTCAGGCACACAATCGGCGACCCGTGGTGCTCCCAGTCCAGGAACCGCTCGCTGTGGCCACATTGGCTCGTGCCGTAGGTTGGGCGGGATTCGAGTGCCGCCTTGGCCTCCGCGAGCTCCTTCCGCAGTTTGGCGTTCTCGCGATTCGCCGTCTCTATCTCTTCTCGCGTGCTCTTGTACGCTTTGGCAAGTTTGGGCACAGTGGCGAATTTGTCCTCGCCAAGTTTGCAGAAGTCTGGAAGGATCGGCTCCGGGTTCCCTTTGTGCTTCTGGAACACCACATCTACCGCGTCCAACGCACGATCAAACTCTGCCTTGTACCGCTCGCAGAGAGCCTCGGCCGCCGCGAGCCGCTGCAATCGCTGCTGTAACCAGTCGCGGAAACGTCTATCCCGGTGCGGCCAATCAGTTTCGTTGTCGTCGTCCACGAGTGATTCGTAATACGAAATCTCGTGGTGTA
>Ga0315274_10001448_pt1 | contig 36342 bp, 39 predicted proteins | sample YL17G02_20_MG_FD_203700 | JGI IMG/M metagenome (GOLD analysis project Ga0315274, IMG submission 203700) | Sediment microbial communities from Yellowstone Lake, YNP, Wyoming, USA - YL17G02_20 | ecosystem: Environmental > Aquatic > Freshwater > Lake > Sediment | place: USA: Wyoming | collected...
AGTCCAAGGTTCATATCTGGGAAACGGATAAAGTAAAAGATTTGTCCAAAAAGGATGAAAAGCCTGCAGCCGATGGCACAGAAGCTCCTGCCCCTGCAGCAGAATAATATTCATGAGTTCAGTCATTTTTGATTGAACTTTTTTGATAAATTTGGAAACAAGAAAATGATAATCCTTCGTAGAAGGATATCATATAATATTGTTTTCAAACAACGAGGAAAAAGTTCATGGCAAAAGAAGTTGCAAAAACAGCCGCGGCCCTTGCGCCGACCGAGGCGAAAGCCGAGGACAAGGCAGCAGCGAAAGTGGAAAAGAAAAAGGAAAAGAAATCGCAGAAGGAGAGGCCCCGCTCGAAGAAAAAACACACAAAAGTTCAGGTCTGGAAGCTTTACGACACAAAGGGCGGCCTCAAGAGAAAGAATGAAAACTGCCCGCGCTGCGGACCAGGCACATTTCTAGCCCAGTACAAGCACAGGAAATATTGCGGCAAGTGCGGATGGGCTCTAGTTAAGACAGAAGAAGTGAAGAAATAAGCGCATTCGATTCTGCATACAAATAAGATATTCTAACTCTCGCTAAGAACAAGTATTGACCCGACCAATGCAAGGATAGGACCCACTACAATACCCTGAAGTGTTACAAGCGAAAGTATGCTGAACACCAATCCTATCACGCCCCATGTGTGCACAACCTGCTTGTCATTGGAAAGAACCATCTTTGCAGAAAGCAGCAGAAATATTCCGCATATAAGACCCCAGATGCCGAATGCTGCAATCAATGCCCCAACCATCCCGCCGGCAAAGAACATTCCAGGAACGAATGACATCATCATTCCCATTGCAGCACCGATTAGTATCATGACTATTCCGGCTATGATTGTTATGAGTCCGCCTGCAAGCAGAAGCCCGTATGACGTATGGCTCGTTGTCTTCGCAGGTCTTGATCTTCTTGCAATCGATCTTCGCCTTCTTGCTGCCACGAATATCACCAAAATATATTATTCTATGATTATTAAGGAAATAAAATAAAAAATCAACAAATGTTTGATTCGACTATGCTAGCGTTGCTCGCTCAGCCCTTTGTCGACAGTTTGTGTTTCTTCACGAAATCCCATATTTTTTTTGTCATCTGGCTTGGTGCAATAGGATGTGAACCGAAGACCTCTTCGACCGTCTCCTTTCTCCCCTTGAAGGATATTGCATATCCGCCAAATGGCTTCTTTTTTTCTGCCATGTTAAATTCCTCCAACTTGCTATGATGGAATCATCTGTCAGACCAATTATTTCCTCGAGACGGATTCCAGCACGAGGAGAATTGTAGATTCTCCTGTGCAGCAGAACTCTCCAAGTTCTGCTTGCATCCTCACATCGCTTCTATATAGGAGCGATGTGTTGATAAATTATAGCAATATAATATAGATTTATTTATCACTTACTTATATACGTTTAGAGGCGTTCTATGGTGGTTTTCGAATCGCGCGAATCAGCCGGAAAGGAGCTCGCTAGCCGGCTTCAGGGATATAAGAAAAAGGAAAACGTAGTTGTCTTTGCAATTCCTCGTGGCGGCGTTCCCGTGGCTTATGAAATATCCAGGGAATTGGGAATTCCGTTTTTTGTTTACGTGACAAGAAAACTGCCGATACCGTTTGAACCGGAAGCAGGGTTTGGCGCAGTTGCAGAAGATGGAACAATATTTCTCAACGATGAAATCCTGTCTCACATACAAATATCGCAGAAGGAAATTGACGAAACAGTAAAAAGAGTGACAAAAGAAATCAAGCGCAGGGTTTTTGTCTACAGGGAAAACAAGCCGCTGCCAAAAATAAAGGACGCGACCGTGATAATAGTCGATGACGGCCTTGCAACAGGCTGGACAGTTGCTGCGGCAATCAGGGCCCTGCGCAAGAAGAAGCCTAAGAAAATCATCGTAGCATCGCCGTGCTCGTCGGCGTCAGCCTATGAAATGCTGAAAAAAATCGCAGACGATGTCGTATGCATAGAAGTCAGCAGCTGGCAGTACTTCGCAGTCGCCTCGTTCTACAAGGACTTCAATGACATGACTGACGAGGAAGTTGTCAAATACATAAAAAAACCGCTTAAAAAGATTCCATGACTGTGTTATTTATGAAATTGAAAATACACTCAATCATATTCGTTTTTATCATTCTTTCTGTCATAACAGTCGTTGCCGCAGAAGGCATTGAGAATATAGACATCAGCAAGCTGAATATCAGCAGCATAGCGAATAATCCGGACATTCAGGCAAAAATAAAGGAGTACACGACAAACCAATCACAGATCGATATTTCTTCCCTGGAAAATATCTCACTCGATTATTGTATGAGCTTCTGCAGTGACAAGGGTCTGCCGTCGCAGGTCTGCAGCAATGTCTGTCCTTGCGCAGTTGACTGCATCAAGCAGGGCGAACAGGCGGAAGCATGTATTGGAAAATGCGTTGGAATCAGCCCCAGCACAAGCATCGCATCAATAGCGCAGAAAGCTGAGAATTGCGTCAGCACCTGCGTAAAGACTGATAAACCAATAGAATCGTGCAAACAGCAGTGTCTTGACGAAATAAGACCGATGCTACCCGAGGGCCTTCAGCAGATACAAATATCAGCGCTTAAAATCGGGCCCGAAGAAGAATGCTTCGGACAGTGCATCAAATCCGGAGGCACCCTCGCAGGCTGCAAAAAATCATGCTACGGAGAAGACGGCGTTATTGAAAATGCTGGTGTGAAAAACAAACTGATTGAGCAACTGACCAGCTGCGTAAAAAGTTGTGATAATAATGAATGCAGGCTGCTGTGCATAAATGAAATGAAAGAGTACAAGGAACTCTGCTCTGAAAAATGCGTGGAAATAGGTATCCCTGGAGACAACTGTAATATTCTTTGCAGGAAAGAGCTCCAGATAAATCTCTCAGTCACAAACAATCTAAGAAACGAAAATGTGACTGTCAGGACCGAAGGTGGAAAGGAAATAATGGATATTGACAAAAGCAAACTGGAAGGAAATATAACAAAGATCATAATGAAAGACTCTGCAGGAAACGAGGCAGCTGAAATGATTACAGAGCTTCAGGATACAAGAGAAATTTCCGGCAGAATAGAAGGAACTATAAAGAATATTGAGATGACATTGAAGGAGCAGCAGCTGCGCGCTGCAGTTAAGATCGGAGAAAAAATCGAGGAAATAGGAATCAAAGCGCAGATAACAGCAAACCTGAATAAGATTCCTGAGGACGCGTCTGTGAATATGAAGGTCTTGAACGTCGTGGACAAGGACAAGGCCAGGGATTTCGAGACCGAGGCATTGAAACGCGGCCTGAAGATCGCTGGCAGGGCAGGATCCATAAGAATCGATAAAATAAATATGAAAAATATTGAAGACGTTAAAAACGCCACAGTCACCTTCAAGATAGATAAGAGCTGGCTAGGAAACGCCTCTGTCAGCCAGATCAAAATACTCAAGGAATCCGACGAAGGCATCACGGAAATCACAGAAACATCCTATGCCGGCGAGGAAAACGGCCAGTATATTTTCACCGGAATCAGCCTGAACGGACTCTCGACATTCGCAGTCTTTGTAACAGAAACGATCACGACAACCGGAACCGAAGGACAGCAGCCATCCGCGGCACTGCCGGAATTGTCAAAATATCTCATATGGATCGCGGTTGCCATAATAATCGTGTTCGTGGCTGCAATAGGAATTTACCTGGCCATGCGAAAGAGAAAATGATTTCTGATCCCACAGAGTGAACATTGTGAACCCGCAGTATTTAAGACTTTGTTTAAAACTTGATTTCATGAGCAAAGCAACAGACAGTTTCGACGCAGAGACATTTTATGATCACAACGGCAATCCAGAGAGAGGATACCTGAATACTAGAAATCTGGAACCTTACTGGATGACGCCTTCAGAAGATCACACGCCTCTTCAGACAAAAGAATTTCTGGTAGACATTTTTAGAAAAAATCCGAATGCAGATATGGGAACTGTTTGCGTCATGACAACACGAAAACCAAGAACCGTGGTTGAATTGATGACTGGAACTGAATATGAAAAGCGTACGATCGGCCTCCTCGTGTCTCTTGTGCAGACAACCTCAGCCCAAGAAAAATACAGGATGCTGGAAGAAGACAGAACTGACTATGAACGTATCGCACGTGATCTTGGATATGCAAGCAAAAAAAAGCTCTTCGCAGATCTTCAGCGAGCACCAACATTCTCACAGCTTAAAGAATAACCAGTTCTTTTTGCCAGGATATTTCGTCGACTTCATTTTTATTAAAGCATACTCGCCGTTCAGCTTACTGCCGTGAAAAGTGACAACAATCTTTTCTTCCGTCTTCTCCTTCAGGTCGTATTTTCCGCTGTCCCAAATCTTAACAGTCCCTGCACCGTACATGCCTTCAGCTATGGTTCCCTCATATTTTGCATGAGAAATCGGGTGGTCTTCAACCTGGATCGCAAGCCTCTTGATTCCTTTTGCGCGAGGCGGCTCCTTGGGTATGGCCCAGCTTCTGAGAACACTCTCCATGGACAATCGAAGATCCCAGTGCAGGTGCGATGCTGCATGGCGATGTACAACAAAAATTGGCATATCATATATTGGTTTAGATGATTAATATCGTTATAGAAGCTCCCAAAACCTCTTCTTAAGAATTTCTAGCACTATTTCTTTTGATAATCATGATCTGCCTCGGAATCGAATCAACCGCACATACATTCGGCATAGGAATTGTGAAATATGATAAAAACACCATGAAATTCGAGGTTCTTGCAAACGAACGCAGCATATTCAAGCCAGAACCCGGAAAGGGCATCAAGCCCGATGAAGCTGCAAACCATCATCGAGAAAATTCTGAAAAACTCCTGAAGAGTGCATTGGAGAAAGCTAACCTCACCATCAACGACATCAATCTGGTAGCATATTCAGCAGGTCCAGGACTCCCGCCGTGCCTGAAAGCAGGAGTTGACTTCGTGAAAACACTCGGCAAGCCAGTTATTCCAGTCAACCACTGCATCGCGCACATAGAAGTTGCCAAATGGAAATCAAGGCCAGCCGATGCGAAAACGAACCTGACGCACGACACAGGAGATCGTGCGTCGAATGAAAATCAGCGCATCGGAGAAAATGTTGGCACGAAATGTATTGACCCCGTTGTACTCTATGTCTCAGGCGGAAATACACAGATAATCGCATTCGCCGGCGGACGGTACCGCGTGTTCGGCGAGACACTGGACATTGCGATAGGAAACGCCATAGACAAATTCATGCGGGATACTGGCGGAGGTAATCCGATGCGATCTGGAAGTCATGCATCGGGAAGTGTCTTTCCTGGAGGTCCTATAATGGCAACAAACTGGAAAAAGATTTCACAGATACCAGATGCAGAAAAATATTTCATAGAACTGCCATATTCTGTCAAAGGCATGGACATGTCTTTTTCCGGACTCGCAATCTCAGCCGCGAGAAAATACAATCAGAATCCAACCCAAGAAATATTTGAAAATCTTTGTTATTCATTCCAGGAAATCGCATTCGCCATGCTCACAGAAGTAACCGAGAGGGCGATGGCTCATACAGGAAAAACCGAATGCCTGGTAACAGGCGGCGTTGCTGCATCAGAGCGCCTGAAAGAAATGCTGGAAATAATGTGCCGGGAGCGCGGCGCAACCTTCTACGCGTGCCCAATGGAGTACGCTGGTGACAACGGCGCCATGATCGCATACACCGGCTTATTATATCATCTCAGAGGCCAGCCAACAGTTAACCAAGACAAAGCCGACTTCAGATCCCGCTGGAGAACCGATGACGTGGACGTACCTCAGTAATGATTATTTCAATCTTTCCCCTATCGTTTTTCTAATGGCACCTGAAAAGAAGCAATTATACATTGTATGCGGAAGAGTAGCTGCGGGAAAAACCACATTCATCCATAAACTACAGAAGAAATTTCCTTCGTATGTAACTATACTTGGAGATGATGTTGGAAATAAATTTGATAGATATATCAAAGACCAAGAACAAAACGAAGGCATCCATGTGGATTATAATATTATCAGAAAAGAACTCACTCAAGCCCATTCCGAAGGAATTCAGGAATTCGCTAATGTGCTGTTTAAATGGTCGGATGAAGAATTGTGTCAAACCATTGCCGAAACCATGAACCAAGATTACACAACCGGAATTCTGATAGAAGGAACACTAATCAAACCGAATGTCCGAAGCGAATTCATACACAGAATAAATGAGTTGTCCGGCGATGCCTTCACTCGACTCTATTGGATGAACACGCCGGTCGAAGAATGCATCAGCAGACTTGAAAAAAGAAATCTGGCTCACCAGGATAGACTCACTATGGAAGACAAAATCAGAAGAACAATTGATCCAACCAGAGAAGAACCGTTCGATGAAATTTTCTATGTAGAATCGCTTACCCTCTCATCCTATGAAATACGCCGTATAAAATAACATCCTGATCGATTTATTCTTTTAGTGGTAGAGTTATGCATGGTAGATTCAGTTCTAATGAAAATCCGCAACTCCAGACACGCAAACGTAGTCGGGCTCATAGGCGAGAATCCATCAACCTACAGCAAATCCAGAATCATGTGGAATTCGGTCTTCCGATTTTTCAACATAGATGCAGAATACATTCCTTGCGACATACCAGACAAAACAAAACTCGAATTTTTCTTTACCAGCGCAATCAAAGATCCCAAACTTCGTGGATTTAATGTAACCATCCCCTACAAAGAAGCCGTGAAAAGTCTGTCAGAGCAGATCGGAGCCAGTGTAGATGAAGAAGTAAAAATCAATGGCGGCATGAATACATTCGTCAATTCCATACATAAACCAGAAGCGTATACAACCGATGGCTACGGAGCACTGCGTGCCATGGAGAAGGAGGCAGGCGTAAAGTCATTCAACGGAAAAAGGATACTGGTACTCGGCACAGGAGGCGCGGGCTGCGCAATCGCGACCTCGGCCCTTTCAGCAGGCGCAGAGGTCAATATCGCGAACAGAACCTTCAGCAAGGCAGAGGAACTTGTAAAACGCGTCATGGCGTCAAAGATCCGGAACAAGAGACTCCATGCCTACCCGCTTTATGACGAGCGCGGACAGCTGTCAGGCAACATCAAGACACTCATGCATGACTGCGACGCAATTGTCAACACAATATCGCCTCCAAAAACCGGGGGCGCAGAAATCATACCGTTTTCATTCTATCCTGATCAGCAAAAAATATTCATGGACATTGTTTACGGGGACCATTATAACAACATCTTCCTGTGCAATGCAGAAAAAAAGAACTGCCAAACCGTATCCGGCGAGAACATGCTTATCTACCAGGCAGCAAAGGGATTTGAATTGATGTTTCTTGGTCAACACCCACAGGAAAAGGCTGAAGCAGTCATGAAGCACGCAATCATTAACCTGCGATTCGACGCCAGCGAGGAAGAAATCCTGAAAAACCTCAAAACACTCCAACTGTAGGTTAACTCGCGATTTTCTTCACACAAATTCTCTCGGTTACCGATATCTTTATAAGCAACTGGAAAACGTAGAAAGGGAATAGTGAAAAATACACGTTAGATGATGCTAGGTTCAGCAGGTCGATTTAAATATGGTGATTTCATGGTTCGGGAAATTTTTGATAAATATTACAGCGACATGTACAGTCAATACAAAACAAGCAATACGCTAGAAACGCCGGAGATCAAATGGCACGAAGAAAAGTTCGTTCTTGTACCGCATGAAAGGGTTATGCGGTTTACCTCGCTGGTTTCGAAACCAATCCTAGACAATCGGGGAGCTGTTGTTGGAAAAGTCAGGGATTTGATAATGATAAACCCGGTCAAAGGCAGATTTGACTTTCCTGTTGTATCGGGTCTGGTGTCAGAGAAAAGAATTATACCATGGTCCGACATCGCTAGTTTCGGCGAAGCCTTTGTTCTAAACAAAAGAATCTTCGAGCTTGCTCATCCGCAGACCTACAGCGACGCGATATTCGTAGGGAAACGAATTCTGGACGAGCAGCTTGTTCACGAAAACAAAAACATAGGTAGGGTCGACGACATAAAATTTGCTTACGACAACAAGGAAAACAAGCTCAAGATTATTGGCATATGCAGCGGTGTTTTGTCAAGGCTCGGACTTAAGGGATTCTACGACACGATTCCATGGTTCTGCGTTGCCCAGATCCGCGACGAAAAGCCGACAGCCCTTGTCCTGGACTTCAAGAACAAGAAGCTCTTCACAGAGATAGGACGGCATGACGTCCACGGGATATGCAAGATGAACTGAGGTGCGCATTTCTCCAGCACTTACATTTATAAAAATTTCTGCATAGATTTAGGCCATGCCGGACATGTTGGAAGACGCAATCAAATTGGCATTGACCAAGTCAATATCGCTTTATGAAACGATCGCAAGGATAAACCGTACAGTAAAATACGCGCCTAAGATATTTGGAGTCGTCACAACATACAAGTGTACTCAGAGTTGTTCTAACTGCTGCCTGTATTGTGATCCCGAGGATAATACAAAGATATCAGATGATGTTCTTAACGCATACATTGAATTTGCTGCAAAGTCCGCAGGCACTGTTCTTGGAATAACCGGCGGGGAGCCAATGCTATTTCCCGACCAGGTTTTTGGCGCTGTTAGCAGAGCCAAAGAGCTCGGGCTGTACGTCTGCCTGACAGCATCATTCTTTGGATATTCGAACCCAGAAATCAGCGAGAATATGAGAACATTGAAAGATCTGGGAATCGACCTGCTCCGCATATCCATAAGCGAATCGCACCGGAACGCGTTCCGGAGAAGAGATATTCCTTATCACGACTACATCGCCGGCGTCTTGGAATCCGCAACAAGAAATCACATCCCGGTTAGAGTCAGAATAATACAGGAAGATGACAACAGACGTCGCGTGAAAAAAATTGCAGAAAATATTCTCTTCGACAGACTAAATATCGAGGGCATCCAAAAAATTCCAAGGAAAACCGCGACTGGCCGAAAAAACAGAACCCGTGTAAAAGTAGAAGTGTCTCCAACTATACTGCTTGGCAGAGCAAGAAACGTCCGAAGAAAAAGCGGGTCTGAGATAGCAGATTACGAGTGTCCGCAGATGAGATCACTGCACAGCCATATAAACGTGTATCCTGACGGGAACGCGACAAGATGCTTGGGCACTGAAAGAAATGCTGACATCGGATGCGGCAACGCCTACAGCATGTCCTTTGGCGAAATTGTAAAAAACCTGAGCAGAACCCCTCTCTACGATGCAAGATTCCCGGACAGAATGCGAGTAGCACACGAAATAATGCAGCGCGAATTCCCGACTCTACTGCCAGTTGACGGCCCGGGTTCATCCTGCGAGATATGCAGTCCCATGCTGTCGCATTCTGAGGTAAAGGAAAGGCTCCGGACAGAAGAGCTTTTTGCAGGATGTTTTTAAGCAAGCGGAAAAACAGTTCTAGATGACCGAGTCTTCATTACCACAATTCATAAATATACTGCATTTCCGAACTATCTCTATGGCAGCACGAAGAGTTTTAAGAAGAGCCGCACCAGCATTCGCCAAACTAAATCCCAAAGCACTGGCCATGACAGGCGCGATTATTGGACTTATCTGTGCAATAATCGGCGTAATCTGGCATGTAGGAATGGGGCAGCCGTCAATAATGCAGATCTTGTACCCGGCAATGGCAATAACAAGTCCTCTTCTATGGGTAGGATGCTTTATTCTATTCATAGTTGTCGGCTACATACTGGGTTACGTCCTCGCAGCCCTGTACAACTGGTCGCTGAATCGCAGATATTGAAAATGTCTGGGATCCCGAAGATGTCGAACATCTTCGAGGAGAAGGTGTGAGCTTTTCCGATAGTTTATTTCCAAATCATGTTAGTCAGGAAGCTCTGTAAAATTCGTTTTACACATTCCGATAATGATCAATTTCCCAGCTGGTTACATTCGAATTAAAATCATCCAATTCCTTTCTTTTAAGATTTACGAACTCATTGAAGCAGTGCTTGCCAAGAGCATTTTTGATAACCTCATCCTGTTCAAGATAGTTCAAGGCCTGCTCGAGCGAATCTGGAAGCGTTTCAATATTATTCGAATTCTCTCTGAACATATTCCTATTGACAGACTCGCCAGGCTTTATTTTATTTTTTATACCATCAAGCATGCAGGCAAGCATCACAGCAGTCGCCAGATACGGATTAGATGAAGGATCCGGGCATCTTATTTCAAATCTTAGAGATTTTCCGCCGTCATCAGGCCTAAGCGAAGGCACTCGTATCAGAGCAGACCTGTTGTCAGGTCCCCAGACAAAATACTTCGGAGCTTCTGATTTACCAAGCCTCTTGTAGGAGTTCACGGTCGGGCACCATATGGCAGAACCGGCCTTTGCGTGCTCCAGAAGACCTCCGATCGAATACAGGGCAATATTGGAAAATCCCTTCTTCCTTTTGTCATAGAATAAATTTTTATCCTTCTTTCTTCCGCCGTCAGCAGTGTCTTTTTCAGTGACTATGTTCACATGATAATGAGCTCCGGAACCAGCTATCTCGCCGGAGAAGGGTTTTGGCATAAAGGTTGCTTCCAAACCGGCTTTTTTTGCAACGGTTTTTACAACCCATTTGAATGTAATTGCGTTGTCTGAAATGCGCAGAGCATCTCCATAGACAATATCTATTTCGAATTGTCCCTTCCCGACTTCATGATGGTAAGCTTCGTCTTCAATCCCCATCTGATTCAGCAAAATCACACACTGGTCGCAGAAATCATCCTGAACTACATCGAAATACCCCCCGCTGTCGCATGGTATACGGCCGTCTTTCAGCAAATAAAATTCCAATTCAGGAGCAACATAGAAAGCAGCGTTTTCATTCCCAAGCGTTTTCTTCATCTCAGCTATCATTTTTTTCAATATATATCTAGGCGAACCCCCGAATGGTTCTCCGCTTGGTGTGTAGACATCGCACATGAATCTTGCTTTTTTCAACGAACCTCCGGTCGGATACGGGGCATAGGTGCTTAGATCAGGACAGAGAAACATGTCGCTTTCATTTATTCTGGCAAAGCCTTCTACAGATGAGCCGTCAAAAGAACTTCCACTCCCGCCCAGAATTCTGTAAAATTCTTGAATAGGAACTGATTTTTCCTTAAGCGCGCCGCCAATATCTGTAGACCACAGGCTGACTCTTCTAATATTGTCTTCACTCAATCTGGCACTTATCGCATCCACATCTTTTTGCTGATATACCTGCATAATTTTCCTGATTAATAATCGAGCAGTTTTTTTATACTCAATGTGGGATTTTAACCAAACTATAGAATAATCCAAATGACGCGTGTGAACAAGAAAATTTTGAAGCAACAAGGACGCCGATGGCAAAGCCATCGGAAATGGAATGCTGAAAGAATTTCGCAGCTAACTAGCGGAATGCGGAAGAATATTATCTTCGTTGTTCCGCTCTTTTCACAATGAAGCGCGTTTTAATCGCAACATCTGCCTCTACGCTGATGCTGTCGATCTTGTTTTTTACAAGAAATGCAGCAAAGTCCGGATAATTGCTTGGCGCCTCCCCGCAGATCCCGACAGACCGCTTGTATTTGTGGGCGCCCCTGATAAGACTGATGACCTCCCGCTTGACAGCAATATCGCGCTCGTTGAACTCGTGCGCAATGATCTTGCTGTCCCTGTCGATTCCCAAGGTCAGCTGCGTAAGATCATTGCTCCCGATCGAGAAGCCGTCGAATATCTTTGAGAATTCATCAACAACTATTACATCACTCGGTATCTCAGCCATGACATATACTTTGAGCTTATTTTTGCCGCGCCTGAGACCCTCGCTTGCCATTATCTTCAGAACCTCCCTGCCCTCTTCAACAGTCCTGCAGAAAGGCACCATGATTATAACATTGTTCAGCTTCATCTGGTCCCGGACCTTTTTCAGCGCCCTGCACTCAAGTCTGAAAGCTGGTTCGAAGATTGGATTAATGTATCGCGAAGCGCCGCGCCAACCAAGCATCGGGTTCTCTTCGACTGGTTCAAACTCCTTTCCGCCCTTCAGTCCGCGATATTCATTCGTCTTGAAATCGCTGAGCCTGACAACAACAGGACGTGGATAAAACGCAGCAGCGATCTTTGCAACGCCCTCGGCCAGGCGATCGATGTAAACCTGCCCGCGCCTCTGCTTCAGCATCGCAAGCGGATGCTCGCCAATGTAAGAATTTATTATGAACTCCTGCCGTGCAAGGCCCACGCCGTCAACAGGAAGCTGGGAATTATCCAGAGCCATCTCAGGATTACCGACATTAACATAAATTTTCGTCTTCGTCTTGGGTATTTTTGAAACAGCATGCTCAATGACCCTGTATTTCAGCGCCCCTGCCCAGACCCTGCCTGTTTCTTCAGTGCAGTCTATTGTTATTTTCTGCCCGCTCCTGACCTTTCTCATCGCATTTTCAAAACCGATCACAGCAGGAATACCAAGCTCACGAGACAGTATCGCTGCATGCGAAGTGCGGCCCCCGATCTCTGTAATTATTCCAGAAGCAATCTTCATTATCGGCTCCCAGTCAGGATCAGTCATTTTTGTAATCAGAATCTGCCCTTTCTTGAACTTGCGTATATTTTTCACATCAGGAATCACATTGGAAACCGCAGAGACAACACTCCTCCCCACAGCAAGACCATCTCCAATCAGTTTTCCTTTCTGCAAGAGCTTGTATTCCTTGAAGCTCGTGATCTTCTTCTGGGAATGCACGGTCTCCGGCCTTGCCTGGAGTATGTAAAGCCTGCCATCCTCGTCCTTTGCCCATTCAATATCCTGCGGGATTTTGTAATGCTTCTCTATCTGCAGCGCCCATTTCGAAAGCTGGACAGCCTCCTTGTCAGTGATGCAGAATTGATTTCGCATCTTTCCTGGCGTGTTGATTCCCTTCACGCCAGAGAGCAGCCTGATCTCCATTATCTTCTTTGCACCGAGTTTTTTCGAAACAACTCCCAGCGTGTCCTTGTGAACATAGAATTGATCAGGATCCGTGTTTCCCTGCACGATATAATCCCCAAGCCCCCAGGCGCCGTTTATGAAAATAAATCCGCGGTGCCCTGTATCTGGATCGAGTGTAAATATGACACCGCTTGCCTTCGAGTGCACCATCTTCTGCACGCCGACTGAAAGCCACACCTTGAAATGATCGAAGTGATGATCCTCTCTGTAAGAAATGGCCCTGTCAGTCCACAGCGAAGCCATGCAGTCCCTGACTCTGCGTATCAGCATCTTCTCATCAACATTCAGAAAGCTCTCCTGCTGCCCTGCGAACGACGCCCGCGGAAGATCCTCGGCAGTAGCAGACGATCTAACAGCTACCCGCTTTGCACCCAATTTTCTAAAATTTTGCAAAATCATCGTCTCAAGATCAGCCGGCATTTTTCCGTTCCGTATCAGCGCCCTGATAGCAGAACCCGACTTCCTCAGTGAATTGACATTCTTGACATTCGTCTTCCTTATTATCGCCCTGATTCTCGCATCCAACTTGTTGTAGCTTATATAATACTTGTAAGCCTCTGCAGTAATCGCGAATCCAGGAGGAACCGGCACGTTCACGCGCGCTGTCATCTCTCCGAGAGACGCGGTCTTGCCCCCGACCAGGACTATGTCTTTGTGCCTGATCTTCGAAAAGGGCAGTATCAATATCGGCGTCTTCGGCCTTCGTTTCGCTTTTTTGCCAGCCATAATAGAATTTGTCAAACTTTGTATATATAGATTTTACAATAAACAGCTTTCGGACTTTCTAAGAACCGTGGGTTTTCGTGGGAAATCTGTTTAAAGAACATTTCTTTGATTCTATACTTTCATGAGATTAGGTCGTGGTTATTCCATAGAACTGCATATTCCCAGAATAGGTTTAGAATTCATGACCAAACCCCGTGCAGATAAAAAATATGTTGCTTACATATTCAAAAGATTGAAAAAAATGGGATTCAAGGTCTATCCCTATCAACACCGTGATAACGGAAGAAGAGAACTAATAACCGAAGATGAATTATACGCACCTGAAAAAAGAAGGAAATTCTAATCTAGGATGTGATCAGATGATCTGGATCCAGAGAATCCGCTGGCACCCCCCTGATATGAGCAATCACCCCAATATTTTGAAACTTTAGCGAATCAGAGCATCTCTCGTAATATTTATCTTCCACGACAAAATAACCGTTGTCCATGAACCACTGGCATGCAGCCTTTTCAAACGCTATCTCCTCTTTTTTTCTTTCATACTCGCTGGGCGACAGCATCTTTCCCCTGTGAAGGTATTCCCTGTCCTCGTCAGTGATATCATTGCAGTACAAGCCAAGCTCCCTCCACATGCAGAGCGCCCTGAGGGGGATGTAAGAACGAGGCACTACTTTACGCACCTTATCTAAGCATGCAAACTTGTAGAGAATTTCTGCATTTTCATCGGGATCTTTCGATCTTCCCATATATCTATAGTATTTTCGGTATTAATATGATTTTTTTCGCATTCCCACATTAGATTTTTAAAGCTCGGGCGGATTTTCTTATAATGGCTGACATGGTTATTGTTTCTGATTATGCTGGGGAACTCTTCGGAAAAAAACTCGCGAAAAGACTGATGTGCCAGCATGTCAGCGTCAAAAGAGAATATTTTCAGGATGAAGAAATTGACGTGCAAATAGGAGACAACGTGAGAGGACGCGAGGTATGCTATGTAGCTCCATGGTTTCCTGACCCAACCAGAAGATTCACAGAAATAGCATTTGTGAACAGCGCACTCAAATATTCTTCAGCAGCGAGAATAATCGATGTTTTCACCTATCTCGGATTCATGAAAAAGGATTTCAAAGACAGACCAAGGGTGCCTATATCCATAAGAGAAGTCGCAGAATCAATCGAACGGTACGCTCATAGATTATTGTCGATAGATCCGCATTCGCCGCAGATACAAGGCGTGTTCAGAATACCGGCTGACTGGCTGGATGGATCTGTTTTGGTGGCGGAAGATATCAAGAAAAGATACGAACTCACAAAAACAAAGGTAGTGTCCCCGGATATAGGAGCTGTCAAGAGATCAAAGATACTTGCTGAAAGAATAGGCCAGAAAAAACTGGCAATAGTCTATAAGATGAGGGACATCAGTACCGGAGAAACCACAGCGGAAGATGTGATAGGAGATATTGACAATATGGATATTGTATTCTGGGATGATCAGGCAGTTACGTTAGATTCTCTATGCGGAGGCGCCAAGATAGCTAAAGAACGGGGAGCAAATAAAATATATGCCTATTGTACGCATGGTCTGATGGTGCCAAAGAATGGCGTAAGCGCCGAGCAGAGAATACGAGAGTCTGAAATAGAAAAACTGTACATAACCGATACCATACCGAGGCCTGACTCATACTTCGAAGAGAATCCAAAAATAGAATTGATATCCTGCATGGAACTGTTCGCCGAGGCCCTGAAGAGAATACATGAAAACCGATCAGTCAGCGAACTGTTCAGATAATCATTTCTTCTTTCCCGATTTCGTGTAAAGCTCTGGATGATGCCGTTTGCACGTCTTGCACATGATATTTCACCTTCTACACTTCCGCGCTCAGCTCGATTCGCTGGCGAAATCATCCCATTTCCGTTGCTTCGCAACGGCGTCCTTGATGATTTCTTGCCATCAGCTTCGCTTGGATGCCGGGGGCCGGATTCGAACCGACGAATGGACTAACCAACTAGGTATCACAATTTGAATCCATTTCTGAGCTACGCCCTTAGGACTTCAAATCCCTAAGCCTAGCGCCTTTAGTCTGAATTTTGACCACTTGGCTACCCCGGCTTGAATCTTATAGAATATTGGCAAGAATTTAAATAAAAGGCAGTTTTATCATTCAGCAGCAGTAGATGCCGCCCGCAAATACAGCTGCCTTCTTGCCCCTGCAATCGTGTACAAATCTACATGCAGCAGATTATCGATAGTCCTCAGCACACGAATGTCTTCTTCTGTATAGACGCGATTCTGCTTGTTCGATGTGCGTCTGGGCTTGACAAAATCCCTGAACTCCTTTTCCCAGTACCGCAATGTGTACTGCTCGATATTCAGCTTTTTGCTCACTTCCCCAATACTGTACAAGCCGTCTGACATGTCATTAAGGAATCTGGAAATCTATATAAAACGAACGACAGGAAATTATTTTTTCTTCCTCAGAATCAGAACAACCGCAACAATAACGATTACAATTATAATCATTATTGCAGCAATCAGCACCCAGTTCATGTCCAGCTGATTTCCAGTCACCTGCCCGGTGACAGCAGAACCACGCGGAACAATAGAATCTATCTTCGCCTCGAAACTCCTGACAATGCCAGAAATATCCTCATTGGTTGCTGTCTCATTGCATTGCGTGACACTCCAACTGACATAGCCTTTTTCGATCCTGTCATTGATCTTTGATTCAAACGGCGCATGGCATTTTTCATAATCCTCTTCCTGGACCTTGTGCCAGATCACAAAACTGTCCGAATAATAGTGCAGGGCAACGCCGACATCATACCACTTCTGGCATCCGGAATCCAGTTTTGACTTCTCCAGCCATCCCTCGGTCTTGTTCAGTGCAGGGCAGTCGTTCTTTGTCGGACATGCATAATATTTGCTTTCAGTGCAGTTCCAGCTAAGGTTATCGTAGCAGTGGTGGAGCGTGTTGTCATGAAAAACCAGATCAGGCGCAGTCGAGCCGTTCAATATATCCGCAGCGCAGGCTCCGCATCCGAAATCATTGCAAACCTGCTGGGCAATATACCTGTGCGTCACCTCGCCCCAGGCATGAACAGAAACCGATAAGACCGATACCAATATGATGGTCACAACCAGCATTAGCGACTTTCCCATAACCAAATATATGGGTCTCGTCTGATTTTAAACTTATCTCCACAACTTTTAGCAACGGGGTGAAAAATAATGGGTTTTATCCAGGAATTCAAGGAGTTCCTCAATGAGTACAAGATAATGGGCCTTGCAATTGCCTTCATAATCGGAGTTGCCCTGACAACGCTGATACAGTCTCTTGTTAACAACATAATCATGCCATCAATAACGCCGTTCATACCAGGAGGCGCATGGCAGACAGCCACTGTGTCTGTTGGTCCCGTGGTAATGGGCATCGGAGCGTTTGCAGGAGCTATCCTCAACTTCGTGATAATAGCACTGGTGGTATTCGTTATCGCCAAGTACATGATGAAGGAGAGCAAAGTTGCTAAGAAATAAGCGAACCGTGTGAACAAGAATTATCGACACTTTAGTTGAAGATAATTCGCCCGTGAACTAGGTGAGCGCATTCGATGTGTATATTTTTATTTTTTCCTTATCTTTCTTTTTGATTCTTTATTGTTAATTTTACTCAGCATGCTCGCATGGAACTTCCCTTTAATATTTTGTTGTTCCCACAATAACATATGATAAGATTCGAAAATATATTTCCCTTTTTTAGGGGAAGACATAGTCAACACGGAGCAGCATCAAAAACATCACCCGATTCTGGTCATGGCAGCACTTGCTCTCATCTCAATGTGGAAAGTACTCCGTATGACCATGCATTGGGCGGAGGTTATTTTCAGGAATATACGAAGGATGTGTGCAAAGACTGCGGCACAGTTTTGAGAGACGATCCAACCGGGTCCCCGTGGCTCTATGGTCCGTGACAACGACTAGCACTTTCTTTTTTCATAATCATATATGTCTTGCGGTAATATGGTTATATGTGATTATAATGTCCGAGGAATTCTACAAGAAGCTTAAACAAAACGTGGATAAGTCGGTAGAAGAAGATGCAAAGCTACTCAAAACTTTAGAGAAAAGATAGCTATTCCTTCAACTTGATTGTGTACATTTTTATCCAGTCATCATTCGTTTTATCAAAACCGGATTCGTGATATTATAAGCTCTGATGATCTTTTCTTTACCGCCCGGAGTTTGAGCAAGCCGGTCAATAAAATCCAGGGCCTTTGTAATCTGAGCATCTATGAACTCCGTGTGAATTTTTTTCCACTTGTCCGGGTTGTTTTTTACAAAATTTGCCCACTGCTCAATCTGTTCCATATGCGAAGGATCTCTCATAATAATCAACCCATCCTATATTTCCTTATCATATCCTTTATTCTATTTATCTTGTTTTCATCTATTATACTTTCAAACACTATACGAAGATGCTTCGCATCTTCCATATCCTTGTCTGAGCCCAGGTATAATTCTTTGAATGCTATGTTCGTATTGATATCGGAAAACCACACATCGAGACCAGTCATGGGAATTTTCAGTCTATTTTTCAATTGAAAATCATCGAGAATGTCCTTCGAAAACATGAGTTCGATCTCGGGCAGCGCTCTTCCCTGATAAATATATCTTACGCTAAGTTTGTCTTTCAGGTAATCATATATATCGTCTGATGTATCTGATTGCATAGCCTCGAAACCTGCAGCAACCACACCCGCATGTATAATGGAAAATTTCTGCCTATCCATTTTTTCTATTATTATATCAATATCCTGGGTCCCCCTGCTTCTCCCCGAAGATATGGATACGAAACCTGCGACCACCACGTATTTGCAATGCTTCTCTAATACATCACAGAATTTCTTGCAAACATCATCTAAGATATTTTTATCCGAAATTTCCCTTTTCATAACTATACTAGAATCCGTAATGATATAAATTAATTTACGATCTTCTTCTATTAATATTGTATTTTTATATTGTTCTATATAATTTCATTTCAACGAACCTACGCGCCGATCAAGAAACTACGGCGCGTGTCTTCATTTAGGCTCCCGTCGTCTAGCCCGGTCAATAGAGGCTGATGAGACAAACGAGCCCGGTGAGCAAGTGAGGTTGGTTAATTGGTTCCTAAACCATGCCAGCCGAACGTCAGCGAACCGAGGCGAGTGCGTCAGTGACAAAAAATAAGCATCGGCTTAATCCGAAAGGATCCAAGCCTCTCACGCTTGTGACGAGGGTTCAAAGCCAAGCGAGCAAAGTGAGCGAAGGTTTTGCGAAGTGAAACTGAAGCAAAACCGATGCGAACTAAGCGAGCGCGGCAGACCAAAAAAGTCTGTCGGTCACAGAGTTGCGGCTCTGTTGGTGAATGTCCCTCCGGGAGCATTACATCAAACTTTAGATCGATCTAAGGTTATACATATAGTTTACGCCAATAGTTTAGCAAGGCGAATCGATATGAACGAAAAACTTTTCAATGATATCAAGAAATCAATAAGTATGGCTGCAAAAGAAGACGTCAAACTACTGAAAGCGCTGGAAAAGAAGTAGATATTATTTTTTGAATTTGTTCTTCATAATAGACAATAAGATCCCTGATTTGTTCTATTATTTCTTTTGACGTCATTTCATTACCGTATATTATGTATCAAGAGCGCATATTAAAAACTCAGGTTCCCTAATAATGTTATGGACAAGAAAATAATTCCATTATTCCTTGTTGTAATATCGATCATAAGTATTATTGCCGTCTCTGGATGCGTGGGGCAGGGAGGGCAGCAGCAAAACGAAACACAATATAACACAACCCCCCAGAAACTTCTTTTCTCGCCACCCGAGATCCTCGACGCAACAGAAGGTACCTATTATTCATATAGCTTTTGCAAGCCGGATTCCGCAATATCAGGCGCGACATGCGGAGGACTTGCAGGACCGACGATAAATCCATATTGGGGCAATCCGCCGTATTCCTTCTCGGTTGATTTTGGAGAAGGTTTTCTGCCACCAGGACTGGCACTCGAACTTAATGGGCTGCTGAGGGGTACGCCGACGCTTGCCGGAAACTACACCTTCAGCGTATGTGCTAAAGACGGCCAGGATGAGGTTTGCGGAAAAACGACACTGATTGTGGACCCTGCGAAAAATATCACAATTTCCCCGATAAACATAACGAACATAACAATAAACGTGACACCAAATGTGACAGTATCGGATGTAAAAATCAACTCCTTTACTTGCCAATGGACTGTTAAAACAGACAGCTATGGAAACAAAAATGATTGCGTTCGAATTATTGCACAAGGAACAGCTCAGGGACCGGTTGGGGCGCGACTCGAACTGCCTATTCTCGCCTGGTCTGATGATGATTTTGACTGCGGAACGTGGACGAAGAGCACGGGAGCACTTATAGCAGTAGGCGATACCTGCAGGAGGAAAGAAGGACAACCCGAAACAACAACCTGGAAAGTGGATACAGGAGACCCTACATGTGTGTATAAGAGCTATTGGAATAATGCCAGATCTTACAGTGCTAAAATTTATCTGGATAATGACATTTATTCCCAAAACGAGGACAGCAAAAGTACTGTGTGTCAGTAATAATGCTCTCGGTCTAAAGGGGCATACGATTTTTTTCAATTTTTAAACTCTCTCTTTATTCTAATTTGCATGCCGGAAGATAATACTCCCTCCAGAAAGGCTACGAGAAGAAACTGGAAATCGTCCCATCAGGAATATTTTTTTCCAGATGCCCACAGTGGACTGGAAGGGGATCTTACCATAGAGTATACGACTTTCTTTTATCCAAGACCCAGAAAGGAGCCGGATGTGAACGAGCAGATAGTTCTCAGGATAAAATACAGCGACAGAACATCTTTTCGAGTGGGTATTCCTGGCAAAGGAACTGAGGAACGCATCTACCGAAATGGCAACAGGATCGGAATAGACGCCGCCGACGAATGCACTGGGTCGGAATTCGACAGGGAAGTCAGCGACATCATGGGTCGCCGCCCGCGAAGTTTCGTGCTGGACAGCTACCGGACCCATTTTTCAGAAGAAACACGAAGATTGATCCTGAAAACGCTATCCCGCAAAGCAAGGGCATTGTTCGAGAAAGGGATGAAATATTTTAATATATCCCATATGCCGGAAGAACTGACACCAAAAGAACTGGTGGATGATCTCAATTATATTCGAGATATAAAAGACGGTAGGCTGTGGACTTTATTTCTACATCTGTACATAGAACATTTCATAAACAAGATCGCTGAGGAAAAACGAATAAAACAGCCGTCTGCTGTCAAAAAAGCAAAGGTTTTGTTAGAACAGAGTATAATAAACCACAGCTGTTTCGATTCTATAGATCTAATAAATGATATCAGAAATAAACTTATACACAATCTCAGACCGGATGTAAAAATGTTGGAACGATGGATAGAGAATTTCAAACCAGATATAAAAGATGCGGATCCGAAATTGATAGCAGCATATAACGATAGTGAACCATGGGTAAAACTGCAAATATTTTGTGTTCCGGTTATAGTCTATTTGTATAAAATTCTGAAAGCTATACGCAAAGAAGATGTTGATTACGACATGAATATAGGTTTGCAGTACAAGGAAGACAAAAACCACATATGGACCTTTAGTTTATTGAAAAAAACACCAGATAAAAACCCTCCTACCCAATTATAACACATGCCAACCCAGCACAAAGAACTCAAACTATCCCCATCCAAACTCAATACTTTTGTAGCCTGTCCCAGGTGCTTCTGGATTTCTATACATAAAAAATCCCCTCCCAGTATGCCCATGGTTCTTCACAATATGATGGACTATATTGAAAAGAATTATTATGATAAGCACAGGAAAGAAGGTCTGCCCCCGTTACTGAAAGGAAAAATACCTGGGAAGATGGTTGACGAGAAACTGGCTGAAAGGATAAGGAAGTATCTGACATGGACAGATGAAGAAACAGGAGCGACACTACGAGGGAAGATGGATGACTGCTTCATAGATGAGAATGGTGACCTCGCTGTGATGGATAATAAAACACTATCAGGCGACTTCAAGGAAATCCGAGAAGGATACAGGTTACAGCTGGACTGCTATGCCTTCCTACTGGAAAAGAACGGCTACAAGGTGAGCAAGAATGGATATCTCATTTATTTTGTTCCCGATAAGACAGGTGACCCAGAGAAGGGAGTGAAGTTCAATACTGATGTCAAACATCTGAAGATAGATACTTCCAGGGTTCCGAATGTCTTTAGAGAAGCCGTCAAGATAGCTCGGTTGCACAAGGCACCAGCCCATCATGTAGAATGTGCGACTTGTTTGTGGGTTAAGGAAGTTGTGGAAGAATAGAAGAACTATTACGAAAACAATCTCCAGAATCCAGCGATTAACAGAAGGACACCTACAATGGTTGCCAAAATAGCCCAACCAATTCCGAATACGGGATTAATAAAAACCCATGCAACCAATAAGAAAATAAAACCTACTATTATTGCTAATACTGAAGCTGGAAAATGAAAATGATTATTTTGTTGTATCTGAGGGGGTGCCATAATAAAGGTTATTCAGAAATCTTTAAATGGTATAAATCGTTACTAATTATACATAAAATCATAAAGCCCTGTGGGCTTTACATCCGCAGTTCTGCCCCGCCATGGGAGCATCCAACTTATTTCGTATATGCAATTTTCCTACGCAGCATTCCCGAGCTTTTCCAGGATTCTTGATCTGTCAGCTTCGCTGAACCTGTTGGCATCAAGTCTCAACTCATATACCTTCGCATTGTCTGTTTCTGACAGCCTCAACGCGGTCTTTATCGGTCCGCCTTCTCCCTGATACTCTCGGTAATCGTCAATATGATAAAATACTATGGTTCTGTGATGATCCGGAAATATCGTGGTCCTGTAGAATCTGTCCTTGCGTTCTATGCCGAGATCATGGATGTGCCCCAATATTAACTCAGCTGCCCTGTCAACGGTCATGCGGTTTGCACATAGCGTATAGCCTTGAGTGCTTTCATCATCCATGAAACGTAATACGCGGAAAAGAATATAAAATCCCAAAACAAACTATACCCATGAAAACCAAATCTAAAACCAAGACAAAGACGAAGAACATCACCATCACGAAAAAGGAGCACGATGCATGGCACAAAAAGAACAAGGGTTATGACACGAAGAACAAGAAAGAGCATGATCTTTGCCACAAGAAATATGGAATTACCGTAAAAGGATGATTTATCATTTTGAATAAGAAAAAATCGACCAATCTTTGAGCTTATTTCCTTTTTTTGTATTCCTCGCTTGTACACATTGAATGATTCTATTCTCAAAACCAACATCGATCAGAAGAATCTCAAAATCAGCCTTTGTATAGACTATGCAGAGATTCTAAAACAGCTTTTTCAGCTGTTTTTTCCCGTACGCCTAGAAATTTTATCCTAATAGGTTGTACATAAAAATCTGTATCATGGACCGTGGCGTCGTCAACCACCGAGTGCCCTGGAGAATCTATGAAGCGCGCTAGTGGACAGCCGGCGCAATCATCGTGGACATATACATGGCCTTTGTACGTGCTGGAAGACGCCTATGGATACATGTCAACGGATGACGTCATAACAATAATCGCCTCGACGCAGGACGCAAGCGAGAGAATTACAGTGACATGTAATAGGAGCTAGCATTTCAACTTTTTAATATTCTTAAACATTTCTGTCGTCTATCAGGGTATGAAACGATATCACATGGAAACTCCGAATATGGTACGCCCAGGCGAAAAGAGCAACAAGGCAGCTGCACGGATTAGCGGCGATTACGCTTATCATAGCGATGCCCTCATAAAATATGGAAAAGATAGACATATGGTATCCATACCTTTTTTCCATCCACAGCTCGCTACTGCAATAACCTCAAATAAACCTCTTTCAGAAAAAATAACCATCCTCATACTTCCACATCGAGATACTACAAAATCGTCAATATTCCTGTGTATGGGGCCAACCCGTGAAAGAATCGATTCCGAGATCGACGACTATCTAAGACACGCCAGAGTGAGTGAAATCGATCTCGGCTTCGAGGATGTAGAATTTTTCAAGTACTTTGAAAGAAACCTGCAACTAATGCAGCCGTGAAGGGTTTTAGAAGAGCTTAATTCGAAAGCAGACCCGAGACGTATGGACCCGCCTGATGTTGTATTATATACAACAGTGATGTTGCTGTTTCTTCATCATCAACTTTAAATAAATTCTTTTAAACATGCAAGATATGACAGCAACAATAGGAGAGTTTAAGGGGCACAAGACGCTGAGCCTGGTCGCAGAAGGAATGGAAAACTCGAAATTTCCGCCGTTCTCTTTCGGATTGACAAAGGCCAAGCTGATCCTTGCACACATCGACGAGATAAAAAAATTTGTGGAAGAGAATTCGTGAAGAAAATAAAACTTTAAAGACTTTTCTGCATACCAAAATTGATGTACAGGGGTCTTCAGGATGTTAGAGAAAGGCTGGATCTTCTTGACGAAGACATATTATATCAACTACGCAAACGATCCCGGTATAAACAGAACCCCAGCCTATATCAAACTGCAACAGAAGGAGAAGCGTCATTCTTACAGATAGCTCTAAGTACACTGGAAGACCACCATGAAGCGATTGGAAGATATGATTTTCCAGACCAGAGAAGAATAACACCCAGTTCTGGTAAAGGTTCAATAATAAAACGAAAGCTGCCAGCAGAAGCAGGCATCGATACCAGCATCCACATTGATATTTCTGGTGAAATTATAAAATTCTACACTGATTCGCTTTCCAAACTATGTGCAGAAGGCGATGAGCCTTTTACCCATGGCGAAACCGTAGCATGCGACGCTTTGACCATTCTGTTATTGAACGAAAGAATAAGCTTTGGTAAATATGTTGCCCAATCTAAAATCGATAAGGATCGATCATTACTGGATATAACTGATCGGGACGAACTGACTGAAAGATTGAGGAACTATAAACGCGAGGAAGAAGTTCTATCGAGAGCCCAGTCCATAGCAGTTGCGAACGGCTTGAACCATGGAATAGCCTATGACTTTTTCAAATGGATAATAGACACGACCATTCACCTGGAGGTCGACTACATTTTTGAAAGTCGTGCACGATTGGGCAATTCGAGAGTCTAATTCCGTCTAAAATCAGGCTTGACATCAGTTTATATCATTGTCGGTGCATCATCCTTCTTAGAGTAATGTTAGTTGGTTAAGGAGTTTAGTAGTATATTTCTGTATAGTATTTTTTCAGTTCTATATTATTACGATTTTTGACTATTGACTTATCTCGTGAAATTAAATACGGGTGAAAAAAAATGTCATTTGGCGAAAGACAAGGCGGCTTTAGCAGCGGTCCAAGAGAGATGCACAAGGTTACATGCTCTGACTGTGGTAGTGAAACTGAAGTACCTTTCAAACCTACAGAGGGAAGGCCTGTTTTCTGCAAAGAATGCTTCCAGAAACACAGGAAATTCTAGGAAGCGTGTGAGTTTAAGCTTCTCGAAGAGAGCATTAAACGAACTCTTGAAAAGCAAAGCTTTTCGAGATCCCAAAGAGCTTCGCTCTTTGAGGATAGCTGACTAGAATCGATAAAATACAATTTTTGTTTTATTTTTAAAATTATAATTTATCAGTTCTATATTATAGCATCATGGACTTAATTCTTAAACTTTTCTGTCTCACTGCGTTTATGACACCCGGCAAAGCAGCGACCAAGGAAACTGTAAAAGACAGACCGATCCAGCCGCCAAGCCTAAGCGAAACACTGGTTTATCTGGCTCATAATTTAGGCTATGACTCGACCCAACGCCCCCATCAACTGCTTTGTAAGATCGGGGATAAAAGGTACAGTAAATTGATACGAATGCTCGACGAACGAGAACAGACATGGTATGGCGACCTTGACGAAGACCACGCCAGATATATCAAAGCGATGAAAGAGGTAAATATGCCCCAGGATAGAAAAACGCGCATGATGGATGTGGCGGCTGCCCGATACGATCTCGTGAAGACCATTGGGAATCTGGATTACCCAGACAGCTTCTCAAAACAAAAAAATACTCTGGCAGAAATGGAAACCCGTGAAAAACCTGCGGTATCCTTTATCGGTTTGCCTGCTGTCATACACGTTCTTCATCAATTTTCTTATGAACCCATCAAAAACCTGCTGATGAGCTCGCCCCGACCCATGGCCATTGTGCGGATGGATTCCCACAGCGACTGTGTTGCCGGAGGCAAAATGGAAGAAACCCTCGGAAATAATTATCTTACCCAGCTGCTGTTCGACGAGGAATGTAAGAAAAAAATAGCAGTGGTAATGTCAATGAACAGCAAGGTATGCGAACTGCGTGAGTTTCCCAGAAATACCGAAAAGGAAAGCGGTCTTCCTCCCGATATCTGCCGGTGCTACAACATAAACGGCGTATCATTCTATTCGTTCCGCATATTCGATATGCCGACGATACAATGTCCATCAATAATAGACATTGATCTCGATGGCCATGAAAACGCCCCGGGCCAGGGCGCTGTTGGAGGATACGTAATCCACTCAAAGGATGATTATAAATGGAACCAATACGTCCGTCAGAAATTAATTGAAAAAAATCGAGAAACCATGGAAATAGATCCAACCGCCAGCGCAATGCTGCTTAGACGCAGAATACGAAATCCGAAACTCATTTCCATTGCAACCGAGAGATCCTACAGAAACAACATATTCTGGTTCAAGCTTGAACGCGATTTTCTGAATGCACTGGTTGCAGACCCGTCAGAAATCTGACCGCTGCCCGTCAAAAGAATGAAACTTAAACCCTTCTATCATATTTTGACGTATGACAAAGACATTTATTTTACGTGCAAGCAAGGCATGGACAATACCTGACATAGATCTGTTGACGCTGCCGAAGCAGGGAAAGCTCGACATGGTGTGCGCGACCATATCAAGCGCGTTGTGGGTATCAGGAGATATTCGCAGGGATACAGTAATTCATGTTGTTCTCGAATGCCCGCCGCTTGGACCAAAGACTATCTCGTTTTTCGGCGACCAGATAAAGGGCCTAAGGAGCGACGAGGTGTCAATAGGATCGTATATCAAAGATGCTCTTACCCGAGGCGCTGACCTCAAGCTTGGCGAGGAAAAGCACGTGAGAGCAGGGATAAAGGTTGCCAAAAAGAGTTATGAACGGCTTGTATCAGAGCTGTCCAATGACAATCAGGTATTTATTCTGGATAAAAATGGAAAGGATATCAGGAAAACAGAGTTCAAAAAAGAAAACTTACTATTTCTCATCGGCTCTGTCGAAGGCCTGCCGTCCCATGAGCAAACCAGGCTTAGAGATATGAAATTCGAGCGGATAAAACTGGGGCCAAAGCCTCTCTTCGCAGCCCATTGCCCGATAATTATACACAACGAATTGGATAGAAGGAGTGCATAACGACTTTCTTGCATTTTGGGTGACCACATTATGGGCACGCCTAAATAATCTATTTAAACAGGTGTGCCCATAAAGAAGATATTAGCAGGTGGAACAATGTATCATGAAATTCAGATAAAGAAAGGTGTAAAATATCATTATCTTGTAGAAAATATACGATATCCTGGGGGATGGAAAAAGATACGATTGTATATTGGTAAAGGCAATCTGACAAAGAAAATGCTGAGTAACCTGATCAGAAAAAATAAAAATGAATTAAATCGAAAGAAAATGAAAATGACAGAAAAGGTGGACCCGCTTTCGCATCTTTTGTCATCTGATGACGTATCATCGTTGGAAAAAATTCGGAAAAATACAAAGCATGCGCAACAAAAATGGGATTCTCAAAAATGGCAGAATTTCTATGAATGGTTTGTGACTGAATTCACTTATAATACCAGTGCCATAGAAGGTTCCACAGTTACACTGCAGGAAACTGGTATGATATTGTTTGATAACATCGTCCCTGAAGGCAGGACAACGAAAGAAATTCGGGAGATAGAAAATCATAAGGACTCTTTTGATTATATGTTCAGATATAAAAAAGATATGACCAAGCAATTTGTACTGGGTCTCCACAAAAAACTGATGCACAATATTTTATGGAAGCAGGCTGGCGCTTTCAGGGATGTGAATGTTTACGTCCGCGGTGCAAATTTCATGCCGCCTAGATATGAAGATGTTGAAAAAGAATTCAAAAAACTCATGCTATGGTATAGAACCAATAAGAAGAAATATCACCCAGTCATTATTGCCGCATATTTTCATCATCGATTCGAAACTGTGCACCCATTCAGAGATGGCAACGGGAGAACGGGAAGATTGATACTTAATTTTATGCTAAAGAAAAGCGGTTATCCTATGATTGACATCAAAAATGCAGAAAGACAAAAATACTACCATGCATTGCATGAAGCAAACGAAGGGAATCTGGAGCCAATGGTCAATCTGATAAAAAAATATCTGACAGAGTCACTAGAAAAGATATCTCAGTGATGTTTCGCGCTTGAAGAGCGAAGCTCTTCAGCGTCTCAAATCATCAAAGAATCTGAAGATTCTTTGTGATGTCAAAGATCTATGATCTTTATACAGACCTTTGGTCTTTGAAGACCTCGGCCTTTTCTGCATCTGCCTTTGTTTTGTGCACCGTGCCCTTCGGGTGGTTTGGCGGGGAATATACGGTATACAGCTTGAGCTTGTTCTTTTTTGAGGCGTTTATCACGTTATGATAAGTGCCGGCTGGAACAACCACTGCACCGCCGTCCTTTACAATCGGTTTCTTCTTGCCGTTAAAGATGAACAATGCCTTGCCGTGCTCGATCCTGAAGAACTGGTCGACCTTGTGATGAACCTCATTGCCAATCTCTTCGCCTGGCTGAAGGCACATAACCACAAGCTGGGCATGCTTCCCGGTAAATAACACCTGCCTGAAGTAATTGTTCCTCAGCGTCTGCTTTTCAATCGATCCAACATACGGCTTCATGACATCAACCAATATTTCATTTAATCATTTTCTTTTCTTGCCCATGCGGCTCATGCACCTTTGACACACTGCTTCATTTTTTACAAACTTGATATGGTCATAGCATGTTTCCCGTCCGCAAAGAGCGCAGGTATGAACAAGGAGGCTTGGCTTTCCGCATATATAGCATTTTGATTCCTGTTTTTTAGACCGCCCAAGTCGTGCGGACTGAGCAAGAGCAGGAACTGTTTTTGCAAATTTGTATCCCCTTTTTCTTCTGGTCATATATCTTCTCAATAATATCACAATCATCAAAGCTGCTACTGCAGAAGCTGCTCCAGCCAAGACGATAACATCCGTGCCAGAGAACGTTCCAATTGCTGGTGTGATGAATCTTGGTACAGGCGCTGTGCCGCAGTCAGCCGGACAGCTGGCAGAGCTCTCTCCGTACTCGCAGATTCTGTTCCCGCAAACCGGTCCAGTCGGCGCAGGCATCTCTGACGGTATTGGTGCAGGCACCTCTGTCGATGGTGGCTGTAGTGGTGCTGGCAGTGCCTCTGGTGCTGCATTTGTACAGTTCTGCCATTCTCCTTTGTCTTGCAGACCGCATACAATATCAGAGCATGTTCTATACTGCGTACTGTTTGCATAGCACTCGGACCAGTCACTGCATCTCCATACAGAGTAGCATCCCCCGCCACCGCCGCCAGCAGGAATCGATGGCAGTACTGGTGAAGCAACTAATGAACCGAATACGCCGAACAGACTGAAGTGTGTCACATTCGCCCAGATATAGTTGTTCACGATATCAACGCCCTGATTTGGCTCTGGCTGCCAGAATCCTGTCGTTGTGTTATAGAAATAAATCTTCAGCGTGCTCTCATCGATGTTTGCCGCAGCCAGTTCTGAATCATTATAAAATATCTTGATCAGTGCCCAGGTCAATTCTCCCGATGTAGTCGAATCTACAGAAATCTCGATCCCTTTTAGTGTAGTCAGGCTGTTGGTTGGTGTTGAATTGGGAGTTGTTGCAGCTACTGTAATTGTAGTGGCAACGTCGTTCGCAAGATAAAGAGTTATATTTGTGTCTGCATCGATTGATCCGATTTCAGTTGAAATATTTGCAATTATTGATTCTTCAATCCGTTGCAGGGATTTTATTTTTCCAGTCAGATTTATTCCGGTTCCAGCTCCATCAATGAAGATTGTACAATTTCCAAGTTCGAGTACTCCCCCGTCAAAGGTTATATTCTGCCCGCCTGTTTGCATTACGATATTATTATTTATGCATTTGGCACTTCCATTTATTACCCAATAAACATGATTGAGCACAAGATCATAAATTCCCCATTGGCCGTTATTGACAAAATTCCCGTTGGTTAGATAAGCTGTTGAGCTGGGATCGACATGGAGTCCTGTCAAACCTTCTGAACCAGAGTTATCATTGAAATGTGTATCCGTGATGTTTGCATAGGATGATGCAAGCCAAACTCCGTGCGTATTATTGTAAACTTCTGTATTGCTGATTGCAGGCATCTCTTCCCCGCCAACATAATATAGATAAATTCCAGAATTTGAATTGTCGTGATAGTTGTCTCCTTCTATTGTGAAAATATTTAGCGGATAGTATGACCAACCTGAATATCCCGTTGCATAGAAGCCATAAGTACATCCTGATACGTCATTCCCGGAGAAATAATTTCCATCGGGTTCTAACCAACGGCTGTAAAGGTCTATGCCATTTCCGCTATCGTCGCAGGCAATGTTGTTTTCTGTTACTGTGTTGTTTGGCGTGCCTACTCTTATTCCGCTCCATCCTCCTATTCCGGTTATTGTGTTCCCATTGATTATGTTAGAGCCGCCGTTGTTCGCATTGTTATTGCTTGCTATCCTCATCTCTATGTTATGGTTACCTGACAAAGTGTTGCTGGAAATACGATTATTGTATGACTCAAATAACGAAATGCCATTATAATTGTTCAGAACTTCATTGTCCTGTATTGTAGAGTTGTCTTCATAGTTTAATTCAATCCCGCCGCATCCGTTTCCGCAATTCTGATCATTTCCATTGACAGTATTTCCGGTTATAACATGATTTGAGGCAATGCCTCCGCCATTAATATAAATCCCGGATCCGCGGTTATTATTTACTATATTATCTTTTATTGTGTTGACATCAGCGCTGTTTACATATATGCCGTTATTGAAATCGCTTATAACGCAGTTCTTTATTGTGACCCCGGAATAACCGTTGTTATATATTCCTATCCCGCTTCCGCTGCCCTTGAGCCCGAAGTTATTGCAATCAATGGTTATATCGTTTGCCCCGACCTGAAGTCCGTAATCCCCTGAACAGATCATCGGCTGTGCTAATGTCAAATCTTCAGTTATGGTATCTCCGCATGAAGGAGCTCCTTCTGCAGATTCGTCCGGCACAACAGGACAGTTTGTTCTTGTAACCAAAGGAGCAACAGAACGGCCATCATTTAAATAAAGCGCATTGTTTGTGCATGTTGCTGACGATTCATAGGGAATCCATTCAACATAACCATCGGCAATTATTCCAAAAGGCCCGTTATTTGTAACTGAACCGTCTCTAATATGTGTCTCTGAGCTCGAATCAACATATATTCCTGTCCCTTCTGCGCCAATGCAGTTTCCGATAGCATTGATGCCATTTTCTGCAATTGTATTGTTGTATATGTTGGTAGCTGAACTTGACATCAATTTTATACCATCGCAGTTCTTCCTTATATCATTATTTTTCAAAGTATTGTCCGTCGAGCTCGCTGAAAATATTCCGACTTTGTTTGATCTTATAGTATTGTCATGGATATTATTTCCTGTTGCCGAAGAGAAGTCAATCCCATTACCTATACCTGCTGTAGTATTGGTAATAGTATTATCATAAACTTCGTTGCCGGAAGATGTTGAAAGCCTGATTCCTGCAGCAGAATTGCTGGTCACAGTGTTATCGTGGATAAAATTATTTGTCGTGGATTTGAGATTTATACCCACCATATGGCCCCTGCTCACGGTATTATAAGAAACTGTATTATTGTCCGGACCATTTCTTAATTCGATATCATTCTGGTTGTTGTCATGGGCTGAATTATTAAAAATCAGGTTGTTATTGGCACCGCCTGTCAGATAAATGCCTCTATTGAACCCAGAAACATCGCAGTTTTTGACCGTAACCCCGGATACGGAATTCAAAACTATAGCATTAGAACCGCTTCCATTGATAACATGTCCTGCGCAATCAAGAGTTATGTCGTTCGATCCAATAACTAGTCCATCCCCTCCACTGCACGCCAAATCATTGATCATAGTTAAGTTGCTGTTTATGGTACTGCCGCAGCCAATAACATCAAAACCAACAGAAGCCTCGTTATAATTGCCGCTCACTCCTCCAAGATCGCGGGCCGCAACCTTCAGGGTATGCCAGCCAGGAGGCCAAGTTATATTGCAAGGACAATTAACATCGCTCCAGTCTGCAGTAAGATTGGTGCATTTGGAGAAAATATCTAAATAGCCGTATGAGCACACAAGATTATCATCAACGTAAAAATCGATCTCGTTTAACTGCGAGCCGGTTCCATTGACAATAGCCGAAGCAGTGAAGGGAGTGAAAACAGTACCGGAGTCCGGAGGACTGGTTATTTCGACTGTGGGAAGTTCAGTATCCCCGACGTTATAATCTGAAAAATGACCGACTGTAAATGACAGGTCGCTGTTAGGAACGTACGTTACAAAAGCCTGGCACTGAGTCATGCAGGCATCACAATTTTCACCAGGACAATATCCCTCGTCACCGCAAATACCCTCGCAGTCCGCTGCGTCATTAGGCATAATTTCGTAAGGTTCGTTTAATGTAAAATTATCAACACTGACCCCGTCATTTGGAAATATTGTAGGCTCTGTTGCAAAAGGCAGGCCATAAAGGCTTATTTTTGTTTCTGTATTGAGAGCATTGAAAGCATCTACATTCACGCCAACAACACTATCTCCAAACTGTCCCGGAGGAGTTATTTGAACATGCAAAGCACTCCCAATAGCCGCAAGTTCATCTCCAATTCCTTCTCCAGTCATATCCACTGAAGAAAAATTGAACATAACAACTGGCTTGAATCCTGTCCACGGGAGATCCTGACCAATCTCCTGGCTCTTGCACGTGCCGTTGGTTTCTATTTCAGTCACAAAGTTAACAGCATGAAAATCAGTAACATCGCACATGTTTGTAGTTTTTGGGCCAAATCTATCGCATCCCTCAGGCATAGGCGGCGTTGTCATATTGTAGAGAATTATATTCAGGGATGTGTCAATGACGGGTCCATTCACATTTGCCGCAACCAGTACAACCGGCCCGCCGACAAAATTACTTGCCATTGCTGCATTGCTTACATCACAATCACCCTCCCATATATTTCCGCCGGAATTTGTCAATGAAACAATACCGCTATCTCCGCAATCAATCAAAGGAGAAATGCCGGAAAAATTTGCAGCTACCTGCAGTGCATTGCTCACATCAGCAACAATATGAACATCATTATTGCCTGCGCAGTTCGAATAAAAATTGTCAGATTCGTTAACACCCACTGAGTTTATTATTGGCAGACCGAGGTCAGGAACCAGTCCTGTGGCAGAGAACAGGTTGGATGAACGCATGCTAGGTATGAGGAACAGACCAAACATCATTACAACTATTGCAATAAAAATCCCGGCTTCAGTCTTGTTATAAAAAATACGTCCGCGCTTCTGCCGCTGTTTTCGCTTGACCCTGCCAGCTATCAAAATCACCGATTCTCAAATATAGTATTTATTATGATGCGTATAAAGATTGATTGTTCTCGAGCAGGAGATATGAATTGCTTCAAAAATCAAATCACTCCGGATTTTATCATATCAACCCTTCGCATAGAACTGTTGGGTGCAAACTGCGTGGCGCTGTAATGACTCTTCTGATTCATTCGTATCAGGTTGGCACCGCATGGCGGCAGGACAAACCTGATAAAATTTTCTCCGGCTTCATATCCGGGAAATCTTGGCATATGATTTCTGTCGAAACTGAACCCATTGTGCTCAGGACATATGGTTACGGCCTGCTGTGAATTCGTATCAAGATTCGCCATGACCAAGACCTCTTGTCCTGAATTTTCGTCATTGCGATATGCTGCAAGAACAGCGCCATGGCCACCATCAACAAACCTCAAGCCCTTCTTCTGAAAAACCGGATCATCTCCGATCCTATTGATTATTGTGATATAATCACGAAAATCAAAACCCGAACATGATTCCAAATCCTTCTTTCCGCACCTTCCTATGAAACTGATCTTTTCCGGCATACCAAACTCCACGCCCTGCACAATGCCGGTTGATCCCATGCTGAAAAAAACTGAAACAGCGTATCTCGGAACAGTAGACTCGACGCATCCGTATTCTTGCGTCGGGCTGCCGCTGTCATGCGAGGATATTGGCAAAAAGTAAGAGAGGTCGCTTTTGTGTAAATGATCCAGATAATTTCTTAGCTGAGGAACGAATTTATCATTCCACTGTAATGCGAGCAATTCATTCAGACCAAGATCGTTGTAGATATCTCGTTGTCTACAATGATCCATGTTGAACAGCTCTGCCAGAATATTGATACCAGGAAATTCCAGGCGAACATCGTCCAGCAATTTTTTAACAAAACCGGAATGGCTCGAGTGCAGGTTGTCCAGACGTATTGATCCGCCTGTCTGGGCAGCAAGACCTGCCCAAAATTTAGCATAGCGGGACATGTAGTCCCAGACATTATTGCGAATCTCGGGATCGGAATGGCCGTAATCTATCAGTACCAGATCATCCCACGGGAGCCACCTATCGCCCCACTGATAACCCGCATGTTTTGGAGATCCATTCTCCTGCGGTATCCACTCAGGATGATCGCGGGCAATCACTCCGTCAGGAGCTACATGATTCAATACGAGATCAAAGCAACCGCGCAGACCTGTATCCTTCAGAGCGTTGACAAGCATAGCTATTTCGCCCATTCCTCCGCCATTGCTTGCATAACTTGGATCTATTGCAAAATGATCAGACACAGAATAAGGGCTCTCAGATCCGCCCATGGCAGTCAGCGGAAGAAAATGAACCGTATCAAATCCCATTTGTTTTATTCCGGGAAAATGATATTTTATCCAATCAGTTGTACAACCCGATACGTTCGGAATCAGAGTATATACGCGCAACATTTTCACCTGATCAACTGAAAATGATTATAATTACCTTCTATCGTCTCTGAATATAAAAGAAAAACAAAAACATCAAGATAACCTACAACAGGGTATTTTTATTCTTCAGAAATTTAATATAAGTCATGGACTCCCGTGGAAAAATACGCAAGATAGGATCAGTGATTAACCAGACGGGGATGGTGCCTTTTGCCAGGCAGACAGAGATTGGATATGGTCTGGAGAGAAGAAAAGAAAAATCCGGTCTTTTCGATGACAGATGGAAGAAATATGACCCCCACAAAGATGATCTGACACCAAACGAAATATTAGCTCTGCGCGAAATCACTGATGTTTACAGGAACACCTATGCCCAATATCAGAAAAACGATTGCTGGAAAGATGAAAAAACGGATCAATATTTCTTGCGAAGAGCCCGCTGCGAAACATCATATTCACACGGAGTCAGTTCGGAAAGAATGAAATCCATCATGTTGCGCGCATTCCGCTGGAAAGGAAATAACGTGGATCCTGAAATAATAGGAACCCAGCATCTTCGGCAAGGAGCAGCGAGCAGAATAGAGGAATACCTGAGATTCGTAGAAATTAATCATGCAGAACTTCCAATACTTTACCGGGCGCCTGTCGTGAAGAAAGATCACGCCCGCAGCGCTACGGACTCGCCTGAACTGCTGAACGCGCTGGATGAATTGGCATTCCAGCTGGAAAATAATTATAAGAATCAGAAGGTCCACAGAAGAATGGTCACAAGACTGTCCAAAAAATCCAACGTAGAATACAAGGAAATTCTAAGCGCGCTGTACAGGGCAGTGGATGACAGCGATCGCATCGCGATGATGCGCGAAATAGATCCCGGGATCGAAACACTGTATGCAATGTCCACAGCCGAAGGCGGCCTCCTGAATCTTGCTGAAAGCATACGGAATTACGTATGGACACAGAGAGATATGCACGAAGTAAAGAAGCGTGCGGAGCAGAATCGCCGCATGCAAGAGATTGCGGAAGAATCAACGCAAATAGGAGCCTAATAATGGGTCATTCTTATGGAAACCATTGATTGCATCAAAACAAGGCGATCTAGGAGAATGTTCTTGAAGAAGGATGTTCCGGAAAGTATTGTCAGGAAATTGATAGAGTGCGCCATAAGTGCTCCGTCATCGCAAAATTGTCAGCCGTGGCATTTTTTGATTGTTAAAAATAACGAGACCAAGGTCAGATTGGCGAAATTGAAGGAAGAAGACAATAAGCACCACATATTAACCGCGCCGATCTCAGTCGTTGTTTGTATTGACACAGACAAATCGCCAGGCAGGTGGGTCGAGGAT
>Ga0315274_10001449_pt1 | contig 36316 bp, 28 predicted proteins | sample YL17G02_20_MG_FD_203700 | JGI IMG/M metagenome (GOLD analysis project Ga0315274, IMG submission 203700) | Sediment microbial communities from Yellowstone Lake, YNP, Wyoming, USA - YL17G02_20 | ecosystem: Environmental > Aquatic > Freshwater > Lake > Sediment | place: USA: Wyoming | collected...
CAGGACCTTACCCCTTCAAGTCCAACACCTGGGGTCACGAAAAGGTTTAACAACCCCCGCCAGTTAACACTTAGGCCTGACACCCATGGTGGTCAGGTCCAACACACCAGGACCTTACCCCTTTTCATACCACACCAGGACCTTACCCCCTCTGACCCCTGTATTAGCGGGGCTGGAGGATGAAGTCGATAACCGGTAGAAAAGTCTCGTTCCTCCTCAGCCCTGGCCTGTCGGCGGCGGCGGTGACAACGTCCAGGTGGTTGTAACCCTTGATCTTCGGGAGATCCTCCGGTGGCTTGAAACCAAACAGGCTGCTGGAGGGTCCGTTCTCAGCTATGAGCTCGATCTTGGGAAGGTCGTTGACATGGTCCCCGTGAATGTAGTTGAGTCCGTACTTCGGGCCGAACGGAGCAGTCGCCGCCGTCATGTCGACGGTGAGCCGCATCGTGAAGTACCACTCCGCGAGGTTAGAAGGCCCACGGTACAGAACGTGGGCGACATCCTGAATGTCCGAGACCTCTTCGGCGGTCGTCGTGAAGGTGACATCGCCTTCGCGGTCCTTGTAGTCGGGGTCCCACCACCTGCCGACCTCGTCGAAGTTCGCCCAGGAGTACAGCGGTCCCTTACCGAGCTGTTGATAGGAGGGCCCCGCGTCGTTCGCTATCCACAGCTTCGTCTTGGAGAGCATTCCCCCCAGCAGCTCTATGATGATAGGTATGTCCGCAAGATTATGGTGGAGCGGGAAATCTTTCCTGATCACCGGCCCGCCCTTCAAGAATCCCATGCTCGACTGGATTATGGTCAGCGGCATGTAGTTATCGTCAAGGACCGCGCCGAGCTGCGCTTCGTTCGTGTACCTGAAGTCGGTGATCTTCGGTACTCCCAGCAGGAAGTTGTCTAGGTCGCGCGAGTGGATGATCCTGGTGAGCAGATCGAGGTCCGGGGAGACGGGGATCTGCTCGAGCAGGGTTGACTCCTCCTCCGGCGCCCAGTTGGCTTTCATACCCAGCAGTTCCAGCATCAACATGGCGTCGGGCGTGATGGCCGGGATTGGCAGTATGCGCGGCACCGAACCGTCACGGAGCCCCTCCAGGGTCTGCACGTAGGACTCTTCATCGGTAGCTTTAGTGCGGGGGTCGCCGGTGATCTTGTAGAGGGACTCCCTGGTGGGAGCCAGCGCATCGGCCGTGGCCAGTATGAAAGAGTCCAGGGCGACGCACCCCGCTATGTTCCTGTACCCCGCGTCCCCGGTTGTCGCCGGGTCGCCGTCGAAATCCCATCCCGCGAAGAAGCCCGTCAGGATGCCCCCGAGAGAGTGGCCGCCGAGAAATACCTTCCGCCGCCGCGTCTCCGGGTCGGGGATCTTCGTGGTGATGACCTTGTAGATATCGTCCATGAGGAGTCTCAGGCCGAACTCCGAGAGGTACGGCGCGTTCTCGCTCTTGATGAAACCCTCGAACGTGCGGCCGTTGACGGGCACGCCGTGGAAGTAGTAGTCAAGGGCGATGTTAACGTCCCCCGCAGCCTCGGCCGCGTCCAGTCCCACCTGGTCCTCGAGGGTGTTAGACCTTCGCTCCGTTGCCCAGACCTCGAGGTTGGTGTTGCGCTTTACCTTCGCCATGTAGACCATCTGCCTTCCCAGGTACTCAAATGCGTTGGCACCGCAGATAAAGCCCGGCATTAGCACCAGTACCGCGTCAGCGTCGGCAGGATCTAAGCTGGATGCCCTCAGCCTGAAGCGCAGGAAGTGTATGTCGTCGGCAACCGCGGGAGGCTCGCCGTTGTCTCTCGGGGCAGGTGAATGGATGGTCTCCTCCTCCATCACCACCTTCGCGTTTACCTGTCCCGGGGTCCAGGCCCGCGGTACCGGGGGCTTCGGATTCTCCGGGATAAGCCCGCCGGGCTGGTAACAACCGATGAGCGGAAAGATAAGCGCAGTGATCATGAACAGGCAAAGAAACACTACAGGCAGGTTCCACCTTTTTTTCATGTTGATCACACCCTCGCGTCAGTGCGCTCAGACCTCGTTCATAAATGATTATACAGCCTGTTCAACGGAATACAGCCGTCAATCTGCGCTGCCGGCGGCCCGCGCCCGGCGGTCACGGAAAACGCCCGGCGCAGAGGCCCATGCCGGTTACCGGGTAGCCCTGGGGGATCTTCCTGTTCGCCACCGCAGCCGCGATCGTCATCACCGGGACTCCTTCTCGATCGCCGGTTTCACGATGGGCCCGGGGCCGTCCATTGGCTTTGCTTCAGTTGCTTATAACTCCTGTTCTTCGGGCACTGGTTGTTGATACCATGTCTAGAAAGCAATTGAGGCGTCGCGAAAGGAGCTTCTAATCGATGTCGCGATAGTCTGCGCCGCTGCAGTTCTTGTGGCGCTTCTTGGAGCTCTAGCTTTTTACTTCAATCGCCTGGTTCGGCTTCGCAACCGGGTCGATAACGCCTGGCACCAGATCGACGTTCAGCTCGCGCGACGGTATTACCTGGTCCCCAGACTTGCGGGCATCGTTGAGGGGTACGCCGCGCACGAAAGTGAGACGCTTGAGAGCGCGGCCCGCGCGCTCGATCGAGCCGGTAAAGCTGTGAGGGTGGGAGACAGGGCGCTTGCTGAGAATATCCTCACGGATGCACTCTCCAGTCTGACCATGCTCGCCGAGCGGTACCCCAACCTCAAGGCCGACCGGGAATTCGGCAGATTTCAGAAGGAGCTGTCGGTCACCGAGGGCAGGATCGCGGGAGCGCGCAAGTACTACAACGGCACCGTCATGCAGTACGACAACGGCCGTCAGAGTTTCCCGGCGAACCTGGTTGCCCGCCTTCTCTCGCGCAGTTTTTCTGACAGGGAGTATTTCGAGATGGAGGAGCCGTCCTAGCCGGCGCCTGAGCCGCCGCCGCCGAACCCTCCCCCGGAAGACCCCCCTCCAAAGCTGCCTCCGCCGCCGCCGAAGCTTGTTCCACTGGACGTCCCCGCCGACACCGGTGCGGAAGTGATGGTGTCCTGGATACTGGAGTTCATGCTACCGATGGACCCCATGAAATACGTCGAGCTGAAAACGCCCGCGGCGGAACTCTCGTACCAGGAAGGTGGCGTGGTGTAGATATCCGCATATTTATCGGCCCACTGCCTCGTCAACCCGAGAACCATCGCGTAAGGAAGGCCGGCCTGCGCGTTCTTCTGCGTCATGTTTTCCATCTCGTCACGCTCCGCGGTCTCTATGTATTCCTTGAAGCCGAGCACCTGCGAGTTGGCCTCGGACCCTCTGGCGGTGAACCTCGGCATGAAGCGCCCCACCACGAAGACGATGACCCCGCTGGCGACAAAGCCGTAAACCAGCATGCGGAAGTAGCCAAGATCGACCCGCGTCCACAGGAACCAGGTGATGGCCAGGGGAACCACCGCGACAAGCATGGCGATCTTCTTGTATTTATACTTGACCTTGCTCGGCTCACCATCGAACAGCTTCTTTTCCAGGACCGTCTCCCGGATACCCTCGAGTATGCTGTTCACACGCTTGTAGAACTTGTTGGTTAGGTCTGCCTCCTCCACGACATCCTTGCCCGATTCGAAGAGCCCATCAATCACCTTGCGCTCGTACGGGTTGAGATCGGAATCGGACCTGTCCTTGAGGCGGAACCCGAACTTCTTTCCCCCTCCCCCTTTCTTCTCGAATATGGTGAACTTCCCCCTGATCGCAAGGTCTACTATCGTGGCGGTGATGTCATCGGTGCTCGGGCTCCCGTGAACCAGCATCCCCACCATGGCCGGGCGCAGGTCCTCCGGTGGCTCGTACCTGACCACGTCCAGCTCCGGCTTCGCGATATCCCTGCCCTTCCTCCACCACAGCGCAAGCATGAACACCAGGACCGCCAGTGCCAGGAAGATGGTCAGCCCCGTCATCACGTTGCGCGTCGTCGCGCGGAACTGGAGCGGGATCTCGACCAGGCCTTTAGGAAAGGCCACGTCAATGGTCAGGGTCTGGTACGCAGGGATGCCGCTCGCCGTCCACCACAGGGTATCGCCGTCCCTGCCGGTCTTTATCAAATCGGCCGGGACGCCCGCGATGGGATAGTAGGTCGCCTTCACCTTCTCCATGTCCGCGCCCTGCGGCAGAGTGACAGTGACCCTGGTCTCTTTGATCGGTACGGAGCGGTCGACGGACAGGGCATTGTAATAGAGCCGGTCCTGTTCGGGCTCGAATATCATCGCCCCGAGCATCCTGTACTCGACGATCCATGCCCTCTGTTCGTTGGTCGCGCTGAAATCTATCCTGACCGTCTTCCCGCCGGAAGAAGATTTGACGCTCCAGAGCTCCTCGTCGTACGGCTCTACATTCTGATCGTAGACCATGACGTCTTTGACACGCACCCGGCCGTAGGTCCTGCCTCCGCTGAACGACGCCTTCTGCGTGCTCAGGTCCCTGGTGAGAAAGCTGAAGCTTCCCATGAAGTTGACGATCTGTGTCTCGCGGACGGTGAAGGAGCTGTCACTGTTGACCTGGATATCGACATCGAACCTCTCGAAATCCCAGCTCTTCTCCTGTGACACCTCCAGCTGTCGTCCGTCCGTATCAAGTGGCACGGTTTCCGCACGGGGTGAAGAAGCCGCGCAGTGGCCTGCCGACAGAAACGAGCACAGCATGATGAGCGAGAGCAGAGCGGTGAACGCGGCAACTGTTGACGCTCTGGCATGTCCACGCGCGCGAGTTCTGGCAGTGCCCATCATTTGACCTCCATGTCCTGGGCCCGGTCGCGCAGTTCCCTTCGAAGTATCTTTCCCGCCTGGCTCGCTGGAAGGGCGTCCTCGATCTTCAGCACTCGTATCTTCTTGTATTTAGCCAGGCGCTCGTTCGCGAACTCGAGGAGCTCGTCCTCGGTTACGTCAGCACCCTCAATAAGCTCGACGAAAGCTATCGGAAGGTCCCCGGCCCGGTCGTCCCTCTTCCCGACCACGGCCGCCTGGGCAACAGACGGGTGCTCGTTTATGACCTCCTCCAGGTCGCGCGGGTAGACGTTGTAACCCTTGTAGATGAGCATGTCTTTCTTACGGTCGACAATGTAGAGATAACCGTCGTCGTCGAACCTGCCTATGTCGCCCGTAAAGAGCCAGCCGTCTCTGAGGACCAGGGCCGTCTCCTCCGGCTTGTTCCAGTAGCCCTTCATGACCTGCGGGCCGTGGATATTGACCTCGCCTGTCTCGCCCGTGGGAACTTCTTTCCCCTCGTCGTCCACTATCCTGATCTCGGTGTCCTGCAGGGGCAGGCCCACCGAACCCAGCTTGTACCCCTGGCGGCTGGGCGGGTTGCACGAGCAGCCCATCGTGCATTCGGAGAGGCCGTACGCCTCGCAAACCACCCCGGGGATCCGCCCGAGCATGGTCTCCAGCAGGTACTGTGGTATGGGGGCTGCGCCGGAGACCACCAGCTTTATTCCCGACATGTCGATATCCTGAAAGAGCGGGTGCTCGACCAGGGGAACGAACAGCTGTGGTGCCCCCCCGAAAACCGTCGCCCTGTACTTGCTCACTGCCTGCAGGAACTCCCCGGGATCGAAGCGCGGGAAGACCACCATGGTCGTGCCGGACAGGAGCTGGAGGTTGAGGTAGCCGATGACACCCATCGCGTGGAACCAGGGGACCACGTCCAGGAGTACTTCCTTTCCCAGGCCGATTATGTGGTCTTCCTCTTGGTCGCCCTCCATGCGGCTTACGCCTATCTTCCCGTCTTCGTAGGTCGGTTCGCCTCCGCCCAGCCAGTAGGCGAACTGGCAGCTGTTGACGACCGCGTTGTAGTGGGTGACCATGACGCCCTTCGGGGTGCCGGTAGTGCCGCCCGTATAGGCTATGTGGGCAATGTCCTCTTTCACGTCGATCTCTACCTGCGGCGGCTCAGGCGGGTACTTCGCGAGCAGGTCGGTAAAATCGATGGCACCTTCCGGCAGCGGCTGCTTCTGCAGCAGCTTCACCGGCGCGGAGACCGGCGGGTAGCAGTCGGCCATGCTGACCAGTATGACCCTCTTGACCGGTGTCCCGGGGATCACCTGCTGGGGGACGGCAAAAAGGATGTCAAGGCCAATGAACGTCTCCACCCCGGCGTCGTTGAGCTCGAAGTCGAGTTCCCTTTCCACCAGGAGCGGGCTCAGCGGCACGAATATCGCCCCGGCCTTCAAAAGCCCGAGGTAGGCTATGGCGAACTGGGTGCAGTTGGGCAGGTGTAAGCCGACCCTGTCGCCTTTCACTACCCCCATGTCGGCAAGGGCGGTTGCGAACCTGTCGGAGAGTATGTCCAGCTCCGCGTAAGTGAGCTCCATGCCGCCGAAGATGACCGCGATCCGCTCGGGCCACTGGCGCGCGGAGGAGCGCAGTATCTCGAACACGGGGATCTCAGGATAATTGAGCTCCTTGAAGACCCCCTTCGGCCAATGTTTGAAGTTCTTCTTACTAGACATAAGGCCACTCCTCTCTACGAACGGCTGGGAACAACTTTGATCTGAACGGCGTTTTCGACAGGCGCCGCGCGAACCGTCCCGGAAAGCAGGAAGGAAGATGCCGCGATGGCCCCTGTGAGCATGACTCTGAATATAACCCCGGCACGCCTCATCTCTGGTGGTTGCCTTTCCCGATAAATATCCCGTATGGAACCAGTCCAGGAGCCTGGTCAATATATTACCCCAACACGGGGCGGGCTTTACAGGCAACCCGGGATATTTTCCGCCAGGGAGCGCGCGGGGTGTGCACCTTTTAACACGGTTAGTACTCTGTCCCGGAAATACGGTGTCGTACCGAGAGCGTCGATGCGCCGCTCCTGCAAGGCGCGCGACCGAGGCGTACTCGGTGAGTACTCCGAGGAAGCGGAACGCGGCAGGAGCGGATGCAGCGGTGATCGAATACAAGCGTATTTATGGGACGGGGTACTAGTCCCCACCCGGTCCAAGGAACTCGATGATTGCCTGTGCGAACTCGTCCGGGTACTGGTACTGCAGGCCATGGCCGGCCCCCGGGAACGTAACGAGCTTCGATCGCGGGATCCTACTCACCAATATGTCAGCGTTACCCGGCGGTGTCGAGACGTCCTCGGTCCCGGTTGCGACCAGCACGGGCCTGCTTATGTCAGGGAGTTCGTCGTAGACCCCGGGCCATTCCTCGTAAGCCTGGTTCTGCCTTGAAATCTCTTCAGGTGGAGTCTTCTCTTTGGGAAACGGGAACGATTTCCAGTAATCGGGGTTCTCCTGCATGTATTCCGGCGGGTACAGGGCCGCCAGGGCCTTGGACAGGGGGGCGTTGACGTCCTGCAGGTCTTTCAATGTGTCCTTGTATTCGGGCGCGGGGATCTTCTGGGGCCCGCCGCAGTCGCCGGCGTAACTGATAAGCTTTCTCACCCTCTCCGGGTAAAACACAACCAGGCCGAGGGCCACGTCACCCCCGAGCGACCACCCCAGCACGTTGGCGCTCGAGTATTTCAGCGCCCGGATAAAGCCAGCGGTGTCGGCCGCGAACTGGTCGATGGTCCACTCCTTTGTACCCGAGGTGGTCTCACCCATGCCGCGGTTATCAAACACCACCACCTTGTACTTCGAGGCGAGGTCTTCCAGAAAGCGCGGGTCCCAGGTGTCCATCGTGGTGCTGTATCCCGTTATCATGACCAGCGGCTCGCCGGGGCCGAACACCTTGTATGCGACATCGATGTCCTCGACACGGATCTTCTGCAGCTCGGCGGTATCGTAGAACGTCTTCTTCTTTGTGCGCTTTTCCTCTTTGCCGCCGCACCCCGTGACCGCAACCGCCAGCGCGACAACCAGCAGGATCGTTATCGTCGCATTCGTCCTTCTCATCGCCCGGCCTTCCTTTCAGCCGCTCAATACGGCCCGCACCGCCGGGGGGAAACCCGGCGCGGCACGGGGGATCATCACGGGTATCATAACACGTGCCGTTCGCGCCCTGACCGTTCGAAGGGCTGCTATCGGGCCGTAATGGGAGGACCCTGGAAGCAATCAAACTCACTTCTGCTGTATCCTGTTCAACGTTTCTAATCCCGCTTTTTTCAGATGAGACAGTAAGGCTGGGGAGGGCATGCGCGAGGGTGCCGGCCTAGAGTTTATGAAAGATGAAGGCATGAAGAATGATAAAGCCACATGTGGGACAGCTGTCCCCTGAAAACGGGCAAACCGCGCGGCCTGGAGGGATATGACAAGGTCAGGCGATGAGCGTACGGCAAACACTAATCAACCGAGCCTGAAAGGCCGAAATCGTGGAAGTATATCGGCGTTTGAGGAGGCACATGGGGAATATCAGATTAGACAAAGGCAGCGAAAAAGGGGGTCGGCATGAAAGGTATTGTCGTATACAGAAGTTGGTAAGGCAACTGTGGGAAGACCGCCGAGGCGATCGGCAGGGGGCTCAGCGATTCTGGACATGATGTGCGGGTATTGGCAATAGAAGACGCCGGCGCCCCCGACCTTTCTCTCGACTTCATCGTCATCGGTGCTGCGACGAGATGGCCCGGCGCGTGGCCCAAGGTCAAGCGCTATGCGAAGAAAGTTGGTTAGTGCTAGAATCCCGATTGTGCTTCTACGAGGAGGATCCCAGCCAATAGTTGCATGAGCCATCTTCCGTTCGGCGTGCGATAGCTATGAGGTGTCGAACCCACGTTAGAGAATGACCTCTGGCAAAAGCAATGCTACAAGATAGGAGGTCAAAGTGAGCGTTGATGTATACGAAAGGCTCCGGGAATTCCTCGATAGCCTGCCGGGTGGGTATCCAGAGACCGAGAGCGGCGTAGAGATCAAGATATTGAAGAAGTTGTTCGCGCCTGAGGATGCGGAGATGGCGGTCTGCCTGACTCAGTTCCCCGAGCCGGTTTCGGCCATAGCCGGGCGCAGCGGGATGGAAGAGCCCGAAGCGGGGGCAATCCTGGAATCTATGGCAAAGAGGGGATTGATTTTTCGAATCCGCATGGGCGATGACATCTTCTATATGGCAAACATGTTCGTAGTCGGTATCTACGAGTTCAATGTCAACTCCCTGGACAGGGAGCTTGCTGAGATGATGGAGGAGTACCTGCCGTTCCTGACGCGATCCCTGGGCTCTATCAAGACAAAGCAGCTGAGGGTAGTACCGGTTGGGGCGGCCATTGACGCGAAACCAAGCGTCGCTACCTACGACAGGATACGTGAACTCGTGAAGAACCAGGAAGTCGCCGCCGTTGCCCCCTGTATTTGCCGCAAGGAGAAGTGGTTGCTGGATTGCGGTTGCGACAGGCCACTCGAAACCTGCCTCTTGTTCGGCATGGGTGCCGAGTATTACATCGAAAACGGAATTGGCCGGAAGATCACCATCGAGGAAGCTCTGCGCATATTGGACCTGGCCGAGGAATCAGCACTGGTACTGATGTCGACAAACGCTGTTGACATCTTGAACATCTGCTGTTGCTGCAAGTGCTGTTGTGGGTCGCTCATGATGCTGTCTGCTGGCGGACAACCGGCAGCCCAGATGCAGTCCAGCTATCAGGCGAGGATCGACCCCGAGTTATGTGCCGCGTGTGCCACCTGCCTGGACAGGTGTCAGATTGAAGCGATCAACGAGCGCGACGAATTCATGGAGATTGACACGGTGAGGTGTATAGGTTGCGGGCTTTGCGTGACGAGTTGCCCGGAGGAGGCAATATCTCTGGATGAAAGGACCGATGTCGGGCCACCGCCCGCCAATATCGTCGAGATGAAGATGAGGATGGCCCAAGAGTGGGAAACTCGTCTGACACCGGGGCGGGGCCAGCCACCCCTTTCATGACCTGGCCCATTATTCCGAGCGACGGCCCTCGGAACCTTACCGGCTCCTGGAGAAGATCATCGATACCTTCCAGCACATTTGAAAGTGACCACGCTCGGCGCAGTCCGTGTCGTGGATTTCTGCGTCAAGAGCCCGACCCGTCATCATCTGCCCTGACATGCCCCGGGGCGCGGTCTACCGCCGCAGGCTGGACAGGGCCCTCTGAGAGGCCGGGAGTGGGCAGGCCGGAGAATAGCGCGAGACACGGGGGCGGGCCACGCGGCGCTTCGCCGGGCCGCCGGGGGAGGAGGCCGCAAGCCCTGAACGAAGTATTGGCGCGGGGTTGCCAGCAGCATGTTGAAAAAACTGCGTTCGATCGTAAAGAACCGCACAGTCCTGGTGCTTCTGATCATCATCCTGTTCCTGCTCCTCGCCATGTTCTTTACGAGGCCGGTCCTGACAAGGGGCGGCAGCGCGACCGTCGCCCCTTACTATGACCCGTTGATCCAGGCCTGGACGCTCTCCTGGGACATCCACGAACTTGCGCGTGCCCCCCTGAACCTCTTTAACGCCAATATCTTCTTCCCGAACCACTACACCCTCGCTTACTCGGACCACCAGGTCGTCAACGCGCTCCTGGCCGTGCCCCTGATGGCGATAAACCACAACCCGATCAGGTCGCAGAACTGCCTGCTGATATTCCAGTTCTTCCTTTGTTCGCTCGGCGCTTACCTCCTGACGGCGCACCTCACAAAGAGCCGGCTGGCGGGGGTTGTCGCCGGGATCGCCTACGCGTATGCGCCTTACAAGCTCGGGCACCTGGTCCACCTGAACCTCAGCACCGCGGGCTACATCCCCCTGTGTTTCCTTTTCCTTCACCGGTACTGCGAGGAAAGGAAGGCGAGGGACGCCGTCCTCTGCGCGCTGTTCTTCACCCTGCAGACGCTCTCGACGTGGCACTACGGACTCATCCTCTCGGTCGGCCTGTTCGTGTTCCTTGTTGTAAGGCTCATCTGGAAAAGGGACACCTTCAGGCTCAAATGGATGGTGGTGCTGTTCGTGGCGTTCGCGTGCGCGATGCTCGCGGTCCTCCCCTTCGCGATCCCGTACTTCAAGCTGCGCGGCGAGAACCCGCAGTTCCAGTTCACCGCGAAGGACGTCGAGTATTACTCCGCCGACGTCCAGGATTTTCTCGTCGCTCCAACTCAAAACCTGCTGTGGGGGAAGATCACCGGCGGCCTGGAGAAGAACACCTGGTCCCGGGGCTACGGCGAGAGGGCGATCTTCCCGGGCCTCATCCCGCTTGTGCTGGGGATCTTCGGGGCCGTCTACCTGTTCCGGAAAGGCAGGGGGGAGGACCGCTTCGCCGTCTGGTTTTACGCCTCGATGACCGTCGTGTCGGCGTTGCTGTGCCTGGGCACCACCGTTTTCATCTTCGGCCACAGGTTCTCCATGCCGATGCCGTACGATGTCCTGTTCAGGTTCTTCCCGGGGTTCAAGGCGATGCGGGTGCCGCCAAGGTTCTCGATACTGATAGCGCTGTCCCTGGCGGTCCTGTCCGGATACGCAGTAAAGCAACTGGTATCGTGGCTGCGCTCAAAGCGGGGCGCGGTAGTATCCACCGCCGCGGCCGTGGTTGTGCTCGGCCTGCTGGCCGCGGACCTGATGTCCATATCCGTGCCCATGAGCAGGGTGCCGCCCAGGAACGAGTTCCCGCCGGTCTACTCCTGGCTGAAGAAGCAGGGTGGCGAAGCCCCCACGGCAGAGCTTCCCCTCCAGTTCGTCTATTCCCCAACATGGTTCAAGCAGGAAAGCATGCGGTCATACTACTCGACCCTTCACTGGAAAAAGATATTCAACGGATACAGCAGCTTCATGCCGGCTTCCTACTACGACGGGATAAAGGCATGCGAGGATTTTCCGTCGGAGAAGTGCGTGGAGTTCTTTAGAGACTTGGGGATCAAGTACTTGATCGTCCACGAAGGGGAACTGGACAGGGCGACCATCGACAGGCTCCGCGCCTGGGAGCAGCCGGATCGAGGCGTCAGGGTACTGAAAAAGTTCGGTTCAGACACCGTGTACCTGATAGAAAAGGGCCCGTAACATGTCGCCGGGTGGCAGCGGGGCCACGGTTGAGGCACCGGATTCTGCCTGCGTAACCTAGACAAACAGGTCCTTTCGCAGCGCGGCCAGGCCCCCCGCCCTTTCCACGTACAGCAGCGCCAGGGCAACGCCCATCACCGGGCCCCAGAGCGTACCCACGAGGTACGTGGCCACCGCCGGCGGAACGACCCTGGCCGGGGAGTTAGACATGAACCCGTACATCGCGGAGCAGACGCCCTGCGTCACAGCGCCAACCGCCGCCGCCGGCAGGAAGATGATACACGCGAAAGAGAGGGCTCCGCGGAACAGTACGGGGGCCACCAGGCCGCGGCTGACCGACAACGCCTTTCTGCCCGGATGGTCGCCCAGGACGCGGGCGGGGACCGCGAGCATGAACCAGGTGCCGAAGACAAGGCCGGGCACGATCAACAGGACCAGTCCGCCGAGCACCGCCAGGCCATCGAGAAACATGGCCAGGAACACGCCCCAGAACAGCTCCCGGTCCCTGACCCACTCGAACGCGTCCACCCAGCCGGCGGGCCGCCCGTCGAGTATGCGCGCGGTCACCAGGGGGATGGCGCCGATGAAATAGACGACAAGCACAAACGAGGCGAGCAGCAGGGCGAGCTGCAGGAGGCCTATGAGCCCTTGTCCCGGGCTCATGCGGGCCTTCGGGTCGCGCGCGAGGTTCAGAAACGTGGCGGCAAAGGACGGCAGCCCGATGAGTGCGGCAGCGCCCAGGAACTTACCCGGGTTTCCGCAGCAGATCCTTACAGCGTCCCTGATGATCCTCGCTGCCGCTACCCTGTCACCCGCGCCACGACCGCTCTCCACCGTTGATTCCACCGCAACCCCCCCCGTATCGCCTTTCACAATAGACTGTCGGGATGTCGTCATTACAGCCGCCGTAATACAGAAGCATGCGACAATAGTATAATCGGACCTGGCAGTGTCCGCTTGTCGGCTTACAAATCCCCGGTGGTCCGGGTGTCAGCCGGCCCGCTCAGATCCCGGGCCTCTCCCTTCCGGCGGGGTCCGGGGCCGGCGAAAAGAAAGGGCGCCTTGATGAGAAAAGTTAAGGTTGCGGTGTTATCTGTTCTGAACCTGGCCGCCCTCCTGGCCGCGTACGTCTACATGCGTTTGAAGAGGTCTGCACCGGTCACCGATGGAGAGCTCGAGCTTCCCGGACTTTCCGGTCCGGTGGAGGTCACGTTTGACCAGGCCGGTGTCCCTCACATCAAAGCCGATTCTGACGAGGACGGGTTAAGAACCCTCGGTTATCTGGTTGCCCAGGACCGGCTGGTGCAGTTGGAGATGATGAAACGCATCGCGTCCGGGACGCTGAGTGAGTTAATAAGCCTGCTGGCCCTGGACATAGACCATTTCATGCGGACCATCGGCTTTTCCCGGATGGCCAGGGAGTTCGCTCTGAACCTGAACGACGAAACGAGGCGGCTCGCGCAGGCGTACATCGACGGGGTCAATGACTACATCTCACGCGACGGGAGCAGGCTTCCGGTGGAGTTCATGCTGCTGGGGGGCAGGCCGGACCCCTGGAAGCAGGAGGACTTATTCACCATTGCCCTCTTTGCCATCTGGTTGCTTGACACGGACTGGTTCGCCGACCTGATGCGGGAAAAGCTTATAAGGAAGCTCGGGCTGCGCATTGCCATGAAGCTGCTGCCCGAAACCTCCGATATTTGCGAGCCCGCCTGCAAAACCGGCGGCAACGGATGCCAGGTGGAAACCCTCGAGCCGGGGGAAGAGATCGACTGGGGCTTCGATGCCGAGGGCGGCGGCGGCGAATGGCTGAAGGGCCGGTTCACCCCGGCCGTGGCCGGTGGGTCGAACAACTGGGTGGTGGACGGCTCCAAATCGGTCACCGGTAAACCGATCCTGTGCAGCGACCCCCATATCCAGCACATGGTCCCGAGCACCATGTACCTGTTTCACCTGAACACGCCTGGCTTTAACGTGATCGGGGCAGGTTACGCGGGACTGCCGGTTGTGGTCATAGGACACAACCAGCACTGCGCCTGGGGTATGACGACCTTACACGGCGACATGAGAAATCTGTACGTGGAGACGTTCGAGTCGGATCAGTCCGACCGCTATCTGTACAAGGGCGAATGGCTCGAGCCGGAAGTGAGGATCGAGGAGGTGCGGCTGAGGTTCCTGGGCACCCGCAGGCTGAAGGTGGTCGAGACGATACACGGGCCTGTCATCAAAAGGAAAGGCGCCAAAGGCCTTGCGCTGAAATGGGCCGGAGCGGATACCAGTTTCAACCTGTTGCAGCCGTTCCTGGATATGAACGCGGCCGGTAACTGGCAGGAGTTCAGGCAGGCGCTGAGCGAGTACCTGGGCCCCGGATGTAACTTCGTCTACGCCGACACGGAAGGCAATATCGGCTACCAGGCCGGGGCAAAAGTGCCCGTAAGGGCAAGGGGCGACGGCACCATCCCCTATCACGGGCAGGACGGCGATTGCGAGTGGACCGGGTACATCCCGTTCGAGGAGATGCCCACCGCCGAGAACCCCCCGGAGGGCTTCATCGCAACCGCCAACAACAAGATAGTCACCGAAGAGTACCCGCATCTCATCACCAAGTGCTGGGAACCGCCGTGCCGCCAGGGCCGGATTGCGGAGCTGCTCAGGTCCAAAGACAAGTTCTCCCTGGACGACATGAGGAGGATCCAGGGCGATATCTTCACCGACGCTGGCCGTGTCTACTCTGAGAATATCGCGGAAGCGGCCGCCGGCAGGACGCTCGAGCCGGACGTGGCGGAGGCGGTCGGGAGGCTGGCGGGTTGGGATCACGAAGCGCGCGCCGATTCGGTGGCGATGACCATCTATTTCTACGGCTGGCTGCATCTCACGGCCCTGCTGCTGAAGCACCGGTTGGGCGACTCCCTTTTCGAAGACTACGCGCGTTCCTGGCTGAGCCTGAACGTCACGATTTGCGACCTGCTCGAAGAGAGGGCGGAAGACTGGCTGCCACCTCAATTCGCCAGCTACCAAGACCTGCTGCTGAGCTCGCTCAAGGGGGCGATCGACGAGCTTACAGGCGCCTTCAAGACTCAGGATCAGTCCCGGTGGGTTTGGGGCAAGGTCCATTCCCTTACAGCATTTCATCCGCTGGGACTGTTCTGGCCGCTTACAAAGATCTTCAACGTTGGCCCGGTCCCCAGGGACGGCGAGGCCGAGACTGTCAACCGCGCCATGCCGGAGAGCGACCCCGGCACCCAACTGCTGGCCCGCGGTACTTTCGGTGGTTCACCCAAGCTCGCTATCCTTCCGGACGAAAAATCTCACGCGGCTTATGCGGGTTCCGTGTGCCGTTTCGTTGCGGACCTGTCCGATTGGGACAACTCCAGAATGGTCCTGGACGTGGGCCAGTCGGGGCACCGCCTGAGCCCCCACTACAAGGACCATTTCGAGAAATGGCTTAACGTCGACTACTACCCTCTCCCGTTCACGGAAGAGAAGATCGAGCAGTTCAAGGAAGGAACGGTACGGTTCGTGCCTGAGTAATCGCTCGAGGGCGCGGTCCGCTCGAGGCGGGAAATCCAGGTTCACGCCAGGGGCCGCGAAGAAATAACGGCTGACGGAAAGACCGGGAGGACGTGGTCGCAATGGGTTGCCTGATTGCATTGATCGCGGTGTTCACCCCTCGCCTGGCACTGCTCCTGGTATGGATCTTCTCACCTTACGTGACCAGGGCGTTCCACGGCTCGTTTATCTGGCCGTTCCTTGGCCTGCTGGTCCTGCCTTTTACCACTCTGGTCTATTCGCTGGTCTATGTACCCGGGATCGGCGTGACCGGGGTGCGCTGGCTGTGGGTGGTGCTGGCAATACTGATCGACATAGCCTGGCACGGCGGTGGCGCGCGCAGCAGCCGTAAGCGTGCGGCTGAATAGAGACGCAGGGTGTCTGACGATTCGACCATCACGGTAAAGGGCAGGGGGCCACAACCGGCGCCTCAGGCGGTTTTCCACTGACGGAACCATAACCCTGCACGGATATCCCTCCGCTTTCCCTCTTTTCCACTCCACGAGTGGACTCGATGTCGCTTCACGGGCTCCAGCAACCGGCGACAGCAAACATGGATACGATCAGCATTCCCAGAAGCACCACCAGGATTATCTTCCTCATTCCCGCCCTCCCGTCTGTGCGGTCCGACTCACCACGTCTTAATAAGAACACGTTCAGGCTCTGCGGGAAATGACGAATCGCAACAGCTGACAGTTTGTGAGGAGCGACTTCCTTGATGCGATCTACAGGCCGCCTGTGGCTACTTCAGCGGGTAGCGGCCGTATTCCCTGGCGGCCTCCAACATCCACTGAAGCCTGTCCACCATCACGTCTTCATGGCTGTGGTCGGGAGCCAGGATGTAGCCACCCCCCTTGCCCGCGTCCGCGATAGCTTTGCGAACCGCCTCGAATACCTCTTCTTTGCTGCCATCCACCAGCACGTGGGAGACATCGATGTTGCCGATAAGGCATATCCGGTCTCCCACCGCTTCCTTTGCGGCGGCCAGGTCGACTCCCGCCGTCGGCTCGAGCGGGTGAACGCCGTCGAAACCGCAGTCGGCGATCCAGGGCAGGAGCGAGGCTGTGTTGCCGCACGAATGTATGATCACTTTCATGCCAAGTGTATGCGCGGTGTCAGTGATGCGCCGGTAGCCTTCGCCGTACAACTCCTCCAGCATGCGCGGGTTCAGCATGGGGCCGGACTTGTACGCGAGGTCATCGGTGAAAAGGAAGCCCGGGAGCCCGGCGTCCGCGAACGCTTCTACCATCATGCATATAAGGTCCGTGTAGAACCTGATCATTCGGCCGAGAAGTTCTCGCTCCTTGCGCACCGCCACCGCATAGCGCTCGAACCCCATCGCCTGCCAGGTACTCTCGAACAGGCCGGTGCTGCCGAGCCCGAAGATGAATACGCGGTCCCCGTGCTCAGCCTGAATCCCAGCGGCGAGCTTGTTGCATTTCCCGGGGAGCTTGAGCAGCGGTCCCTTGTCCAATACCTTCCAGTCGTCCGGGCCCTTTATGAGGCCGCCCACGTAGGTCGGGAGCACCTGGAACCCGCGCCTGTCAACACCGACCTCGTACCTTCTGCCGTAGAAGTCAGTTAGAGTCTTCGAGTCCTGTAGCTGGAATACGGGGAAGCAGCTTATCAAAACCGAGTCCAGGCCTATCTTCGCGGCGGCTGCCGCACCCGCGCGGGCGAAGCCGTTGGCCTCTATCTCCGCGGGCTTGTCCAACAAGGCCGTGGCGAGTGCCGGGAATCTTCTGAGGAACGGGACGGCGCGATCGAGCAGGTTCGCCACCCTCGGGTCCCCCAGCATCCTGTCCGTAGGGGTGGGCTTCTTGCCGATAATCTCGTAGGCGATCGAATCCATCATCAGGTCGAAGGTGGGCACCCGGTCAGGTTCTCGCAGTTCCAGGGCGGCAATTACTCTCTCATGTGACGCCGACATGATCCCCCTCTCTTAAAATTCAAATCTCACTATGCCGGTGCAGCTGCCCGTGTCGCGCATCAGGCAGCCTTCGACCGGGGGCTCGACCCTGTACTTCAAGCCCAGCTCGTCAAACCAGCAGAAGACCCTGTAAAGGACGCCGCATTCGTACTGTTCGCTCGCTCCGATCATCTTCATCCCTTCCAGGGCAAAACACCGGTCCATCTCCCATCGCAGGACGTTCTCTTCCGGGTACTCGAAGGTGAAGTCCATGAAGTCGCCTTTGATGGTCTGGAACATGCCGTCGATCACCGCTTTGAGCCCGTCGAATGTCTCGATTTCTTTGCCTTTTATGCCCAGCGCCTTCGCTACCCTGTGGACCTCTACCGGCGCCAGTGACTTTATCGCCGCCCTGTTCAGCCTGTTGGCCGCGTCAATGCCGTACTCCTGCTTGCATTGATAAAACCACATGCCGTCGTGCGTCATCCAGCACTTGACCAGGAGTTCTCTTAGCTCGTCCCTGTCCAGCGACTTCACGGTCATCAATCCCCTCTGCAACCACCTAAACGCTATTATCCCGCATTTCGCGCATCAAAATGTGAGGAACGATATCTTGAATTCTCTTAACCCGCATTAATCATATCAAACAGGAAGGATTCTCCTCTTGTATTGCTTAAGGATGCATTAGAAAGCCATTTATTGGCTATCTAATACTTCAGGGGGCGAGAATCCATGGGTGCACCGAAAAACGGGGATATCAAGCTCCTTTTCGACCGCCACCTGTGGCTTGAATTCCTCAGGAGCAAAGATAACAGGAAACGCGGGTCTGCTGGCTGTAAGAGAACTCGACGAGATGATGGGCCTCACCGATATGGCAGGGGACTTGATAGTGGAGGGCAGGACGGGCAAGAACATCCAGCACCAGGTCAGCGGGCTGCTCCGACAATCTGTTTACGCTCGTCTTGCGGGCTACGAGGACACCAATGACCACGAGGGGCTTGTCACACGACCCGGCGATGAGGGCGGTCATCGGCAAGAGGGCTCTCGACAGGACCGCCGCAAGTTCCGGGACGGTATCACGTTTCGAGAGGGAGATATTCACCCGGGATGAGAACATCGACGCGCTCGCCACCCTCAACAGCGGCTGGATCTCCAAGGCGGTCTCGCTCGTTGGCCAAGAATGTGATACTGGACATCGACAGCTTCGAGTCACCAGTGCACGGAACCCAGGAGGGCTCAGCATACAATAGCCACTTTGAATCCACCTGCTATCACCCGCTCTTCTGTTTCAACAATTTCGGTGACTGCGAGGGGGCGGTGCTCCGTCCAGGCAACGTCCACTCTGCTGACGGCTGGCGGAAGTTTCTGTCACCGAAGTGGACAGGTACAGGGAGGTGGATAGGAAGCTCTACCTCAGGGGGGACGCGGCCTTCGCGATACCCGACATCTACGAGTACCTGGAGGATAACTCTATCCTCTTCGCAATCAGGCTCAAGGCGAACAACAACCTCCACCGGGAGATAGACCACCTGATGACCCGCCCGGTTGGACGGCCCTCGAATAAGCCGAAGACTTTCTTCCATGCATTCTCCTACCAAGCAGCGTCATGGAAAAGCTCACGCCGGGTCATAGCCAAGGTGGAGTGGCACGCCGGAGAGCTGTTCCCCCGAATCGGTTTCATCGTGACGAACATGGTGTCCTCGCCTGAAGCCGTCGTCCACTTCTACAACAAGCGTGGAACCTGCGAGCAGAACATCCGTGAGGGCAAGCACGCCCTCACCTGGACGAGACTCTCGTGCTCCCGGTTCGCATCCAACCGCATAAGGCTCGCCCTGTTCGTGCTGGCCTACAACCTGGGTAACTTCATGCGCCGGTTCGCGCTACCGAGTGAGGTGTCACACTGGTCGCTATCCAGCATACAACTCAAGCTCATAAAGACTGGGGCCAAGATTATCAGTCACTCCAGGATGACCGTATTCCAGATGGCTGAGGTGGCGGTATCCGAAAAGCTGTTCCGGTCCATGCTCTCCAAGATACATCGCCTGGGGAGGGCATGCGCGAGGGCACCGGCCTTGAGTCTGTGAAAGATGAAGGCATGAAGAATGATAAATCCACATGCGGGATAACTGTCTCACGACAACGAAATATCACGCGGTTCAGAGGTGACATGGAGAGGTCAGTCGGCGGGCACGCCACAGATTCCAGTCAAATGTGTAGGAAAGGCAGAATTCTTTATAGAATGTTGGCGTTGGAGGCGGCATATGAGGAATATCGGTTTAGATTCTTTTCCCTGCCGATTCTTTTTAACTACAATGGCAAGGTCGAGTATTTGGAAGGGAGACGGTAATGAAGAAGGCTCATATACTTTCTTGCGCGGTCTTTCTTACCGCAGCAACCCTAGCAGGGTGCGGACAACAACCCGCAGTGAGCGATGTACATAAACTGGAAACCGCCATCGCCAAAACTATGAAGAAAATGAACTGTCCGGGAGTGGTCTTCGCCGTCACAAAGCCCGGTAAAGCCGACGTCGTCATCACCGAAGGCGTAGACGACCTCCAGAACAAGACCAAGATTTCCACAGCCGACAAGTTCCGCATAGGAAGCGTGACCAAGACATTCACCTCGGTCGTCGCCCTGCAACTCGCGGCCGAGGGTAAACTCAGCCTCGACGATCCGCTCTCAAAATATGAACCGCAGGTACCCAATTCCCAGAATATAACGGTCAGGATGCTTCTCAACCATACTTCCGGTCTTTATTCCTACACGGAAGACCCCGGCTTCATAAAGACTATCGAGACCACTCCCCTCAAACCTTGGACACCTGACGAACTTATCAACATAGGCATATCGCATCCCCCTGAATTCGCTCCCGGTCAGGGATTTGCCTACGACAATACCGGCTTCGTACTCGCGGGAAAAGTGATAGAGAAGGCAGGCGGTAACACTTATGAAGCCGAAATCAAGAAGAGGATAATTGACAAACTGGGACTGAAGAACACAGCCATCGAGGGGCCGGACATGACCGGCAAGTATTCGCACGGTTACACCTACGACCTCGGCAACGGACTGCAGGATATTACCCGTCAGCAGGTAGCGACTTGGGGTTGGAGTGCCGGGGGTCTTGTTTCCGACCTCGCCGATTTGCAGGTGTGTGCCAAAGCGTTTGCAACGGGTGACCTTATCACACCCGAGATGAAAAAAGAGTTCATGTCACCCGTCTCGATGCCTACAAAGCCCGGCACACCCTCCGGTGCTTGGAGTGGACTCGGGGTTGGTGGAGTATACGGCTGGGTCGGCAACACGGGAGGAACATACGGCTACGTCACTTGGATGTGGTACCTCCCCGCCAAGAAAGCCACCGTCATCGCGTTCTTCAACGAGAACACCACTTTTACCCCCGACGCCGAGGTGGAACAGCAGACCGCGTTGCAGGAACTCCTCGAAGTTGCGTTGCGTGTAATCTGACACCACAGAAGGGAAGTACCTGACGGAAGAGTCCCTCGAAGTCGATGTCATAACACTCCAGGATCTTGTCAATGGCCTTGAGCCAGAGTTGGCCGCAGTCAGAAACAGAAAACTGGTTTTGATGATGAAAGGACCTTAATAAGAGGAATCGCCGGTTCAAGCACTGAAATGTTCATTGAACCAACCGAGGGGGTAACATGAATGCTTTGATAAACCGCTCGGCAACCTGCCTGTCATTCGCCGTCGTGCTGGTGCTGACGATGCTCGTGTTCGCGCCGATGGCGTGGGCGTACCCAACGGTCAATGAGGTCAAACCCTATTCGGCTTCTATTGGTGAGACGATTCGCGTCCTTGGAAGCGACTTCGGCAGCTCCAGGGGGGAAGTCTGGCTGCACGGGAACAACGAAGCCTACGCGGGTGTAAAGGCGGACATCGTATCGTGGGCCGCGAGCGAGATCAAAGCAATGGTGCCTCAGGGGGCTTACGGCCAGGGTATCTGGGTGAAAAAGTCGAACGGCGACCGGGCCAGCGACTTCTGGGACTTCTACGTCGAGCCTCACATTACAGGCATCACCCCGAATACGGCGTCCGCCGGGCAGGTCGTGACGATAAACGGTGGTGGCTTCATGCCTGACAACATGTTCGCGCGGGTCCACCTTTATAGCAAGAGCACCGGCGACCAGACGGTAGGGGGAATGGATTATCCGTCGTGGAGCACGTCCCGAATCCAGTTCAAGGTTCCGGATCTCACTCAGGGCACTTATCAACTGTTTGTTGACGCCTACATATCTGGAGGAACTGAGCGCATCGATTCCAACCGCGTGCCATTCACTATCTCGGGGAATCCCGCGATAACGAGCGTTTCCCCCAACCCGTGCCCTGCCGGAGCCACGGTGACGGTTAACGGCAGCGGTTTCGGCGACGTGGATGACCTGGACACATCGATTTGGTTTGAAGAAATCCCGACCGGTACAATAATTACTCCCCCCCAATTGTACTGTCCCTCCTGGAGTGACAGGGTGATTGAGTTGAATAGCCTCCCGAGCTTCAATGGTACGTTCCATATTGTCGTGAGCAGGGGAGTAAGTGCCCCGGCCACTATGGGTGGCGCCACCTCAGCCGAGGCAGAGATAGTATTTACCAGCGAACCCATCCCTCCACAGGACGTGGTCGTGGCGACGTCCCGCGCCTGGGCTCACGATTCAATCGGGGCCCCGGCCCCCGCAACCGAGTGGTACCTACCCGAAGGTTCCACCTCCGGAGGTGACGAGACATGGGTGCTGGTGCAGAACCCGGGCGATAGCAACGCGAGTATCCAGATAACCTACATAACTTCGAGCCAGAAGAAGACCATCACCGACAGCATCCCGGCAGACTCCAGGAAGACTTACAACGCCGCGGCCGCGTTTCCGGATAACCCGGGAGTTTCGGCGAAAGTGGAATCAGACACCCCGGTGGTGGCGGAGAAATCCGTCTACGGGAACAATCGCGCCTGGGGCCATGACTCCATCGGGATATCCGAACCGGCCACCGAGTGGTACCTTGCAGAAGGTTCCACCGCCCCCGGTTTCGCAACCAGGGTCTCGATCATGAACCCTAATAGCTCTCCCGCCGAGGTAGACCTGACTTACATGACCACCTCGGGCCCGGTCAAAGGACCCTCGGAGACCCTGCCGGCCAACTACAGGAAATCCTACGATGTGTCGGACAAGGTAAAGAACGCCTGGGAGGTCTCCACCAGGGTTACGAGTGACAAGCCGGTTGCGGCCGAGCGCGCCATGTTTGGAGATAACGCCGCCTGGGCGCACGATTCTATCGGGGTGAGCGAACTTGATACGGCCTGGTACCTGGCGGAGGGCTCAACTGCCCCCGGTTTCGAGACGTGGGTGCTGGTACAGAACCCGGGCAGCAAACCGGCCAACGTCTCTCTTACCTACATGACGCCGAACGGCGCCGTTGCCGGCCCCTCTGTTGCCTTGCCACCCCGGTCGAGGAAGAGTTTCGAGGTGTCAAAGACGGTAGCCGACACCTGGGAGGTTTCCACCGAGGTCACAAGCGACCAGCCGGTGGTCGCCGAGCGGGCAATGTACGGGAACAACAGGACGTGGGCAACCGACTCGGTTGGAGTAAGCGAGCCGGTCTCAGCTACATACCTGGCCGAGGGCTGTACACTGGCCGGCTTCGAGTCCTGGGTTCTGGTTCAGAACCCGAACAATAGCCCGGCCTCGGCAACCATAACTTACATGACACCCACCGGCCCCGTACGCGGTCCATCGGAAATGCTCCCCCCGAACTCGAGGAGGAGCTACAACATCGCGTACACCGTGAACGGCGTCGCGGACGTCTCAACCATGGTCGTCTCCGACAGCAACATCGTGGTGGAAAGGGCAATGTACGGTGACAGAAAGTAAGTCTATCGTAGCTATCTTATAGACATTAAAGGCATTTGCCTTATGCGTTTCTCGTAGAAAAGGATTTGACTCTCGTCTTGCGATAAGAATGCTTGAGCAAGCTGTCTGACAGTTGCCACTCCACCTGAATCAACCAAGGTCCGAATAAGGAGCGGTTGATATATATGGCATTAAGGCTTAAGTATGCAAGGGGAAGCGAAAAAACGGCAAGCTAGAGTCCCAAGGAGATGAACCCCGTTGGATACTTGTCCGGCGGTGTTGCTTTTCACCCGGCGCGGGATACTATTATGTGTACGTTTCTCGACTGTTGAGTCCAGAACGCTCCATGACGTCATCGGCTCTTGAGCGCATTGGTGTTGAGATCTCTTCCGTTATGAGAGGCCGGTCTGCCGGGGGGAGTATATGTCAGGTTACGAGATGAAGAAGGTATATTGCTCCGGACCCCTGTTCTGCCCCGAAGAGGTTGAAGCCATGGAGAAGATCGCCGCGGTGCTCGAGGACGCCGGCTACGCCACTTTTCTGCCTCACCGGGACGGCGTGGAGGCGTTCGCGCTGAACGCCGTGAACAGCCCGCTCGCCAATCTCCTCGTTTTCCGGCCGATAACACGGTTCGTCAGCCGGGCGACGTTTGCACTTGATATCTGCGAGGTACTCGAGTGCGACTATTTCGTCTTCAATATGAACGGGGTTGTCCCGGACGAAGGGGGTGTCGTCGAGACTGGCGTCGCATTCGCCACCGGAAAGCCGATCGTCGTATATAAGAGCGAGACCGGTAACATGTGCGACCTGCCTGAAAACCCGACGGTCATGGGTGCTTCTTATACATTCGAAGCAGTCAGAGATATACATGAGATTCCCGAAGCGCTGGAGGAACTGGCGGAACGCCTGCGTTTTCTGGGAGCCAACAGTTATCCAGAGAACGGTTTACCTGGATTCATCTGGCAGGTGGCGGGTTTCGGAAGAAAGGTCAGGTGGGTGTTGCGGAAGATCCAGTTCGTGAAACCGAAGAACATGATGTCCCCCGCTCGTAACGTCTCCGCAGCCGGCATCGACGGCTCACACCGGGGAGCGTGAGCAATGTCGGCACCGCGTATCACGGTTATGGGCAGCTTTGTCGTCGATCTCATGGCGCGAGCCCCGCATCTCCCGCAGACCGGAGAGACCGTCAAGGGTGACGGCTTCCTGGTAGGCCCGGGAGGTAAAGGCTCTAACCAGGGTGTCGCCGCGTTCAAGGCCGGAGCCGAGGTGGACATGATCACCAAGATAGGGAGAGACCACTTCGGGCAGATAGCGCTCGACAGTTTTCAAGGCGAAGGAATGAACATCGATTACGTGATGCAGGATGAGGAGCTAGGGACCGGCGCGGCCCTGATAATGGTCGACGAGACCACGGGCGATAACAAGATACTCGTCACGCCGGGGGCATGCTCGAATATCACCACGGAGGACATCGAGAGGGCACGGGAGGCAATAGAGACCAATGCCGTGCTGCTGACCCAGCTGGAGACGAACCTCGAAGCGGTGGAGAGGTCGATTGCCATCGCTTCCGCGAAGGGAGTCAAGATCATCCTGAACCCGGCTCCGGCGAGAGCCGTGCCGGATTCGCTCCTCGCTCTTGTAGACATCCTTACGCCTAACGAGGTCGAAGCCTCCATACTGTCAGGCGTTACCATCTCCACACCCGAGGACGCGAGCGCCGCAGCCGCAAACCTGATAGAGAGAGGTGTGCGGAGCGTCATCATCACCATGGGCTCACAGGGCCTGCTCGCGAAGACCGAAAAAGAGGAACGCTTCATCCCCTGCTTCGAGGTTGATGCGGTTGATGCAACCGGGGCGGGAGACGCGTTCAGCGGGGCCCTGGCATGCGCTATTGCGGAGGGAAAGAGCTTCTTCGAGGCCGCAGAGTTCGCGAACGTGGCCGCGGCGCTCTCGGTCACGAAGATAGGGACCGCACCCGCCATGCCCGGCCGGCAGGAGATCGACCGGGCTATTATTCAGTCCGGAGGTTGAGATGATGGAGATCAACAGGTACATCGATTCCACGTTGTTGCGTCCAGAGGTAACCGAAAGCCAGGTCGCCCGGTTGTGCGATGATGCCACCAGGTACGAGTTCGCATCCGTGTGCGTTAATTCGTATTACGCGGAACTCGCCAGCAGTCTCCTTGCCGGAAGCCCGGTTAAGACTTGCGTGGTTGTCGGATTTCCGCTGGGGTCGACGGCCAGTGAGGCAAAGGTGTCCGAGGCATCATATGCCATCAGCAGAGGCGCCGAAGAGCTCGACATGGTCATGAACATCGGGGCTTTGAAAAGCGGGAAGCGTGGAATCGTCGAGGAAGACATAAGCGCCGTGGTCAATGCCGGCAAGGGGAAGGCCCTGGTCAAGGTAATACTTGAGTGCTGCCTGTTAAGCGATCAAGAGAAGGTCGAGGCCTGCGAGATCGCCATCGAGGCGGGGGCGGATTTCGTGAAGACCTCGACAGGGTTCAGTACCGGCGGGGCCACGGTTCATGATGTGAAGCTCATGAAAGAGGCGGTCTCGGGCCGCGCACAGGTCAAAGCTTCGGGGGGTATAAGAGACCTGAAAACAGCCATCGCCATGATCGAAGCAGGAGCCACGCGCATCGGCACCAGCAACGGAGTACCCATTATCGCTGAAGACGCCCGCGGGAGGTCGAGTTGAGCCCGGGTAATACTGTTTACGTGAGCGGGCCTGCCTGCAGCCCGGAAGAAGCGGAAAGCATGGCAGCAATCGCTACGTTGCTGGAGAGAAGTGGTTTCGATGTGTACCTGCCTCCTCGCGATGGGATAGAGCCTTTTGCATCGACTTTCTCCCGAAATGACGACATCCAGGAGCAAGGTCAGCACCACGCCTCCACGCTGGAAATCGCAGGGTTCGCGCTGGATATCTATCAGCTCGTCGAAGGGTGCGACTGCCTGCTGTTCAACATGAACGGGCGCGTACCTGATCCCGGGAGCGCATTCAGAGCGGCGGTGGCATTCACCGCCGGGAAGCCGGTCGTCCTTTTCAAGAGGGATCACAGGACGAAGCTCTCTGGCAACGATAATGCCATGATCTCCGGGCTTTCATATGACTTCTCAACGGTCAATGAGCCTGAGGCTATCCCCGGGGAGATCGTGGATGCCATGAGAAAGGCTCAACGCTTCGAGACCGTCTCATGCCGACCAGGAGGCCTGCCTCCTTTTGTGTCGATTGCGTCGGCGCTCGGGCAGGAGGTCTGGAAATCGCTCCAGCGGTTTAAAGAGCAGGGCCCGGACTCGAGCCCAATGAAGCTCCTGGGTGAACTTGCATCCATTTGTGAAGCCTCGGCGGCGGGGCGTTTTTACTCCTGACGGTCCAGTCGAGCGCCCCGGGCTAGAATCGTTATACCGACAGCCCACATGAAGGGAGGAAGACGATGCATACAGAACCGGCCGGAGCAGGCGAAAGGGCGTGCGAGCTCTTCTTGAAAACGGGAATGAACTGAGCTGAGGCGGTGCTGGCTTCGACAATGGAGCACCTGGGGATCGAGGCGGAGCTTGTTCCCCGGGTCGCGTCAGGTTTCGGGGGCGGCGTCGGGCGGACCGGCCTGGTCTGCGGGGCAATAAGCGGAGCGGTTATCGCCGCGGGTGTGCGCTACGGCACGGGCGCGGCGGATCACGATAAGGAAAGGGCGTACGAGATCAGCGAGGCGCTGGTCCGGTCTTTTTCGGCCAGGTTCGGTGCCACCAGCTGCAGGGAGCTTATCGGCCTGGACCTCTCGGATCCGCTGGACAGCAGGAAAGCTCGAGATAGCGGTGTCTTCGTCGAGAGATGCACCCAATTCGTCGAGTTCTGCGCCACGGAGATAGTCAGCAAACTCGAATCTTGATCTTCGACTGATCGCCACCAGGGAGGCACAATGGCGCACTGGGACAACCGAACGGAAGAGTCGTGGAAGAAATTCGCCTTCACGCAGCCTTACCAGGAAGGCCTGGCGCGCCTCAAGGAAGAGGTGCTGGCAGAGACCGATTACGACCCATGCGTGCTGTGGCAGTGGGGGAACATGCAGGCAATGGCCGTCATCCGGATACTGAAAGACTGCGAAAGGGAGTTCGGGGAGAAAGGCCAGCGGGTGGTCTGCGAGGCGTTGAGAAAAGTCGGCCTTGATGTCGGCAGGCAGATGCTTAAAGGCTTCAGCATGCCGGAGGGGGTCTCCGAGGCGGAACTCGCAAGCTTCTACGCAACGGTGGTCAACCGCATAGCTTACGCGTCGCTGGAGGACCCGAGCATCGACACGGAGGACCAGGTAAGCTTCGACATCCTCTGGTGTCCGCATCAGGACTACTACGGCGCCTTCGATTGCCGCGTCCAGCGGTATTTCGTCCAGGGCATGCTCGACGCCGCGAAGGAGCAGGGCCTGTTGAGCGGCTGGCAGGTTCGTTTCACCCGGACGATCCCTGCCGGAGCCGAGACGTGCCGCTTCGTCCTGTGGCGCGCCCCCGACGGGGAGAAATCAGTATGGGAGAGCTACTCAGGGCAGCTCGAGAAGAAGGCGCTGGAGATGGCGCAAGGGGAAGCTGCCGGGCTTACCTGAGGGGCTTTCGCCTGCTCACGGGATGAACCCTACGACATCGTGCCCGCCGGTCCACACTCCCTTGTAGTTGAAGTACATCGGACGCTCGCAGACGATATCCATCCCGTTGGTGCACTCGACCCTGGCTGAGAAGTCGTGCGCGGCGTCGTCCCCCACTCCCAGCGTGTCCTTTACCACCACGGTCGAGCGGGAACTCGCCGGCACTGTCAGCTTCTGCTCATGCTCCACCCCGTCGCCGGTCATGTAGGTGATCGTCACGTCCGCGTTGGCCAGTCCCGGGTTCTGTATGCACAGGTACGGTTCGAACTCCGGCCGGCAGGTGCCCTCCGCGAAATAGAAGCTGTTTGCGGGGGCCAGGCCGCCGACAACGTCGTGCCCGCCGGTCCATGCTCCGTTGTAGTTGAAGTACATCGGGCGTTCCACCACAATCCTCAGCCCGTCGGTCGTCTCGACGCGTGCCGAGAAGTCGTGCGCGGCGTCGTCGCCCTCACCAAGAAAATCTTTGACCGTCACGGTTGCGCGCGAACGCGGGGCCACCGTCAACGCCTGCTCGTGGACGGTCCCATCTCCCATCATGTAAGTGATCGCAACGTCTGCACCGGTCTCGTTGGGGTTCTGAACGCAGATGTAAGGGTCGAACTCCGGCCGGCACGTTCCCTCCGCGAAGTAGAATGCGGGCGCAGGCGCGAGGGCGCCTATCACGTCGTGGCCGCCGGTCCACATGCTGTGATAGTCGAAGTACATCGGCCGTTCGGCAACCACGGGCTCGTCGCTCTCGACTGACGCGCTGACGTCCTGGCCGGCACCCAGGTCCAGGTTGACATCCACGGTCCTCCTGCTGGTCTTTGCCACCGTGTATTTCTTCTCGACGTTTTTCCCCGTCCCCAGCATGTAGGTGACGGTCGCCTCGGCGCTGGTGTCGCCCGGGTTCTGAAGGCACAGCCACTCGTCGAAGGCGCCGTCGTGCACGTTGTCCCTGGTGGTGCCTTCTGCGAAAAAGAAATCTTTCGCGGGGGCAAGCGCTCCGATCACGTCCGACCCGCCGGTCCATTTGCCGCGGTAGTCGAAGTACATCGGGCGCTCGGCTATTATCTGCTGCCCCTCGGCGCACTCGACCTTTGCCGAGAAATCGTGCGCGGAATCTTCTCCTTCCCCAAGTACGTCTTTCACCGTAACCGTAGAGCGGGTGTGCGCTCCCACCACCAGTTCCTGCCCGGCCACGGTACCGTCTCCCTTCATGTAGGTTATCTTCACGTCCGCGTTCACTTCACCAGGATTCTGCACGCAGATGTAAGGCGCGAAGTCGGGGCGGCATGTGCCCTCGGCGAAGTAGAACGTGGAAGCGGTCACCTCGAACTGAAGCCCCCGTGACGTGCCCCACGGCGCCGTGACTTTCACCAGGCCGGTGGTGGCTCCGTACGGCACAATACATACGATCTCGTAGTCGGACCACGCGACGTAGCATTCGGCCGGGGTGCCGTTGAACGTTACCCTCGATGAACCCCTCACCCTGCCGAACCTGTCACCGAATATCGATACGATGGTGCCCGTCGGTCCCGATACCGGTGAGATGCTGTGGATGTCAGGCGGCGTTTTATACCTCGGCAGGATTGTGAACACGCCCACCAGCGGTTCAGGTGTCTCCGGTCCCGTTATCACGTTTACGTCCCGGGGCCCTGGAGGCGCCGCGTTATCCACGATTATGTTGGCGGTGGCGTGCGTGGGGTCGGTGACCGTCGTCGAGTTCACCTTGACCCCGGCACCTGATACGGACGCGGCGCTCACTCCATCATCGAAGTGGGTGTCGCTTCCCACGATGTGAAGGTCGATAGTATCGCCCTGGTACACCTCCCTGGGGTCGCAGTCGGCAACCCTCGGCGTGACCACGGAGGTAACCGTGAAGTCTATCCCGTTGGAGGTCCCCGACGAGGTGGTTACCACGACCGGGCCGGTGGTGGCCCCCTCGGGCACCGTGCAGACGATGTTCGTGTCAGACCAGGAGGCGCAGGTGACGGCCTTCGTCCCGTTGAACGTGACCTCCGAATCACCCTGCGCGTCACCGAAGCGCTGCCCGCCCAGGGTGACCAGCGTTCCGATCGGCCCGGACATAGGTGAAAGGCTCTCGAGCAGAGGCGGATAATGAGGCGCCTCGACAACAGTCAGGCCACCGGCGAGCGGAACCGGTGTCTCCGACCCCGTTATCACGTTTACGTCCCGGGGCCCTGGAGGCGCCGCGCCATCCACGATTATGTTCGCGGTGGCGTGCGCGGGGTCTGTCACTGACGTGGACTGGACCGTTATGCCGGAACCGGATACGGTCGCTACGCTCACCCCGTTCTCGAAGTGGGTGTTGCTTCCCACGATCTGCACTTCTACCGTATCGCCCTGCACTATCGAGTCGGGACTGCAGCCGGCTATCCTCGGGTAGGGAGTCCCGTGCAGTATCATGCCGTTGTCTCCGACCGCCCAGGCTGTGCCCGCGTCCACCGCCGAGACTGCGTGCAGGTCGTTAGCGGTCCCCGAGGCCTCGGCTACCCAGTCGTCGCCCCCGTCGGAAGTGCTGAGGATAACGCCGTTGTCTCCGACCGCCCAGGCCGCGCTCTCGTCGACCGCTGAAACACCGTGCAGGTCGTGCCCGGTCCCCGATGATAGAGCGTCCCAGTGCGCTCCTCCGTTCGAGGTGCGCAGGATAACGCCTTTCGCGCCGACCGCGAGGGCACTGTTCGCGTCCACCGCCGCCACCGCGAAAAGGGTGTTGCCCGTGCCCGAACTCTGGGCTTTCCAGTGGGACCCCCTGTCGGTGGTGTGCCAGATAGTGCCCTTCTCGCCTACCGCCCAGGCGTTATTTGCGTCAACGGCAGCCACTCCGTAGAGGTCCCTGAGGTGAGGCCAGGCTCCGGCCTGGTGGTGCCAGTGGCGGCCTCCATCGGTCGTATGCATTATGTTGTTGGAGACAAGTCCGTTTCCCCCGACGGCCCAGGCGTTAAGGCCGTCCGCCGTGGACACCCCGTTGAACCGCAGGCTTGTGTATGAATGCTGGCCTTTCCAGTGGCCCCCCCCGTCGCTCGTGCGCAGGATGGCGCCAAGGTGTCCAACTGCCCAGGCGTTTTCCTCGTCGACAGCGGATACCGCCCGTAGATGCCTGGTCGTTCCCGACCTCTGGCCGTCCCAGTCGTCGCCCCCGTCGTTTGTTGAAATGATGGTCCCGCTTTTTCCTACCGCCCGGGCCGAGGTAACATCCACTGCCGCCACGCCATTCAGGTCTTTGCCTGTCCCCGAAACCTGCTGGCTCCAGGTGTGCGCCGGGTACGAAGTCGCAGCAAAGCTCAACTGCTGAAAGGGGCCCGGGGTAAGGAAAAGCGCTCCAATCAAGAAAAACGCGAAAAGCACGGACAGAAAGCGCGAAGGCCTCATTTCAATCCCTCTCTTCCTCTCCCGGGTGGTACCTGGCGGGTCCAGGCGCCACTGATCCAGCCTCAGGGGATAGCTATACTGGTTATCGGTCAAACACCAGTTATGCTTTATGATTATCCCATATCTCCCGGGCCGCGGCGCTGGGCAGTGATGTCCCGAAAGAAGGCGCGAAAACCTTGAACATCAAGCGAAAAAAACACTCTCCTCTGAGGTCGAATCAATCGCCGGGGACGGTACCGCGGTCTGGGACAAGTGCGGCATGAGAATGAAGGGGGATGTATGAAACTGGGAATCCACGCCTACGCATGGTGCTCACGCTGGAGCAACGAGACTCTCGACCTGATAGACAAAGTAAAAGGTGTCGGGATGGATTTCATCGAGATCCCGCTGATGCACCCGGACCTCTTCGATCCCGGGGCGGTCAAGGCACGGTTGGACGGCGCAGGGCTGGAAGCGGTGACCTCAACAGTCCTGCAGGCCGATACGGACATTACAGGCGATGATGAAGCCGTCCGAAAAAACGGGGTCGAGTACCTCAAGTACTGCGTCAGGGCGACCAGCGACATCGGCGCTGGTAGCTTCTCCGGCGTGATCTATTCGCAGCACGTCAAGCAGGCGCCGGGAAGGCCGGACGAGCAGGCGTGGCTGCGTTCAGCGGAATGCCTCAGGGAGGTCGCCGTTTACGCGAAAAGCCTCGGGGTCTGCATCGGCCTCGAGCCGGTCAACAGGTACGAGACATACCTGGTCAACACCTGCGGGCAGGCGTTGAGGCTCATAGATATGATAGGCGAGGACAACGTCGGGGTACACCTCGATTCATACCACATGAACATCGAGGAGAAGAGCTTCTATGAAGCGACGAAGCTCGCGGGGGCGGACCTCGTACACTACCACCTGTGCGAAAACGACAGGGGCGTACCCGGCACGGGCCTGGTCAACTGGGACGATATCTTCAGGGCACTCGCGGAGATCGGCTACCAGGGATACGCGGCCCTGGAGAGCTTTGTCGATATCACGGACAACATGAACACCTGGGTGTGGAGGCAGCTCGCGCCCGGCGGAGACGCCCTTCTGAAAGAAGGTTCACAGTTCGTCCGGAAGATGCAGAAGAAATACGGCTTATGCTGAACCCGTTGCCGACTGCGCCAGCGCGATAGCGCCAAGCACCCCCGAGCGCTCGCCCAGGCCGGGCGGCACGATATAGTCATCGATCCTGGCCAGTATTTCCGGCGACTGCACGTACCCGTTGAGCAACCCCTTTACCTCACGCCGGATCAACGGGAACAGCTGTCGCTGTTCCATCACCCCTCCGCCCATCACGACGCGCCGGGGTGAAAGCGTGAAGACATAGTTGGCCACCGCCAGGGCCAGGTAGTGGGCTTCGAGCTCCCACGCGGGGTGATCTGCTGGAAGCTCCCCGGGGCGCATTCCCCAGCGCCCCTCGAGCGCGGGGCCGGTCGCGAGCCCTTCGAGGCAGTCCCCGTGGTACGGGCACACCCCGGGGAAAGGGTCCCTTTCAAGGTCGTGCGGAACGCGGACGTGGCCCATCTCGGGGTGGACCAACCCGTGCAGGAGCCTGCCCCTGGACATCCCTCCCCCTCCGATCCCTGTCCCGATCGTCAGGTAGATGAAGGTGTCGAGCCCCTGTGCCGCGCCCCAGCGGTGCTCGCCGAGCGCCGCCCCGTTCACGTCGGTGTCGAACCCGACCGGCACATCGAGCGCGCGCCCGACACTCCCGGCAAGGTCCGCATAGGCCCAGCCCGGCTTCGGCGTCGTGGTGATGAAGCCATACTGCGGTGAATCAACGCTGAGGTCGAGGGGGCCAAAAGCGGCTATGCCTATCGCGTCCAGCCTGGAGTGCCGCTGCTGCTCCCGGAAGAAGGAGATCGCGCTTTCGACCGTCTCGGCCGGGGATGTGGTTGGTATCCTGACCTCGGCGCGCAGGTCACCGGGACCGGTGCCTACCGCGCACACGAACTTGGTGCCGCCGGCCTCGATTCCACCCCACAGGCCGCTCGATCCCGGTGTCCTCAGCCGGTTAACAAGACCCTTCTTTTCAGTGCCGGCCATCCTGCCTCCTCGATCCTGAACCTCCTACTGCGCCGGACTCCCGGCCGGACCCGCTCACTGAATACTACCGATAACCAGGGGCGCTATCCAGCTTTTTAAAGCAAAGCAACGACGGTCCGGGGAGGACAGGGTTGCTCCAGGAAGCTGTACAAACCGGGTTCCCGCATTCTTCAGAAGCGCGGACTCCAGGAGTCGTTCCAGATCCCGTTGAGACCCCGACGGCTGTGCATCATGGGGCTTGATCCCTTATTCGACAGGTTACTGTATAGAATGTACCCTTGAGGCGGAGGCGAGACCGGCCTGGAGAAGAATAAGATGAGTATGGATACCGGCTCCGATACTCTGGACGAGATAAAGAAAGCCTTCCCGGAGAAGTTCGTGCCGGAGAATAGGTTTTTCGCCTCTATACACAGGGGAGACCACCTCTTCGTCGGCACCGGTTGCGGCGAGCCCCAGTATCTCGTCCGCGCGCTCGCGGAGTACGTCGAATCCAACCCTAAGGCGTTCTTCGACGCCGAGGTGCTGCACGTCTGGACGCTCGGTGTCGCGCCGTACGCGGAAGAGAAGTTCAAGCGCAACTTCAGACACAACTCCTTCTTCATCGGGGACAACACCAGGGACGCAGTGAACAGTGGGCTGGCCGACTACACCCCGATATTCCTCTCGCAGGTCCCCGGCCTGTTCTACCGAAAACTCATCCCGATAGACGTGGCCCTCATCCAGACCTCTCCGCCAGACGACAACGGCTACATGAGCCTGGGCGTAAGCGTCGATATCACAAAAGCGGCCGTGGAGATCGCTTCGGTGGTCATATGCCAGGTGAATGCCAACATGCCGCGTGTGCACGGGGACACGTTCATACAAATAAAGGACATCGATTTCGTCGTGCCTCACGACGAGCCGCTTCTCGAGTACAGGCCCACGGTCTCCGACGAGCTTGCCCGCCAGATCGGGAAGTACGTGGCCCGCATTGTACAGGACGGTGACACGATCCAGGTCGGATACGGGAGCCTTCCCGACGCGATCCTGGCGAACCTGGAGGGCAGGAAACACATAGGAGTACACACGGAGCTCTTGAGCGACGGCATCGTGAACCTGATGAAGAAAGGCGTCATCGACAACTCGCAGAAGACCCTTGACCGGGGAAAGGCGATAGCCTCCTTCTGCATGGGAACAAAAGAGACCTACGAATACATCAACGACAACCCGGGCATAGAGTTCAAGCCGATCGATTACACGAATAACCCGATGAACATAGCGAGAAACAGGAATATGACGGCCATCAACAGCGCTCTGGAGATAGACCTTACCGGCCAGGCGACCGCTGAATCTATCGGGACGACGTTCTACAGCGGCATAGGTGGACAGGCAGACTTCATGCGCGGCGCCGTCCTGGCGGCCGGGGGCAAGACTATCCTTGCCCTTCCGTCAACTGCTGAGAACGGAGAGGTCTCGAGGATACAGCCGTCAATACGGGAAGGGGCCGGCGTAACTCTCACCAGGGGGGACGTCCACTATGTCGTGACGGAGTACGGGATAGCGTACCTGCACGGCAAGAACGTGAGAGAGCGGGCCATGGAGCTTACTGCTATCGCTCATCCTCGGTTCAGACCTTGGCTTGTCGACGAGGCGAAGAGGCTGAACCTGATATACGCCGACCAGGCTTTCATACCCGGGGAAAAGGGAGAGTACCCCGAGGAGCTGGAGACCTTTCGGACCACAAAGGACGCCGTCGAGATCCTCCTGCGGCCTGTGAAGATAAGCGACGAGCCGCTGCTGAAGGATTTCTTCTACTCGCTGTCAGACAACAGCCTTTACAGAAGGTTCATCTCGATGCGGAAGGACATGCCCCACGAACGGTTGCAGGAGTTCGTGGTCATCGACTATACGAGCCAGATCATCATTCTCGCGGTCTTACAGGAAGGAAAGAAGGAAGACGTAGCCGGCCTGGGGCAGTACACCATAGATGAGGATTCCCACACCGCCGACATCGCGTTCGCAGTGAAGGACGAATGCCAGAACAGGGGAATCGGCACTGAGTTGCTATCGTATTTGACCCAGCTGGCAAAGAGGCAGGGGCTGCTCGGTTTCACTGCGGAGGTCCTGGTGGAGAACCAGTCGATGCTCCACCTGTTTGAAAAAGCGTTCGATGTCGAGCGGAGCGTCGATTCCGGGGTCTTTTACCTCAAGATGCCGTTCTGAGCCATGAACGCGGCGCGGCGAGCCCTCGACGCGTTTTCTCCCTCGCTCGCCGGATTAACGAATCATAAGGAAAAGGTCTGGCAGCAAAGCGGCGAGAATGCTTTAGCGAAAGGGACCCGACGGCCCGCGGGGCTGTCAATAACCCGCTGGCGCAGGTTACCTCCCGAGGAAAGGAGAGTGTCATGAAACGGAGAGTAAAGTGGTGCGTGCTTGCGCTGGTCATGGTCCTGGCGGCCGCTGCTCTGGTCAGCGGCTGCGGGGAGAAGGAAAAAAAGGACCAGAACACCGGAAAGGCGCGAGAATACAGCGACCCCGCGAAGCCTGTCGAAGTAGAAGCAGGACAGGAGTTCGTGATAGTGCTCGAGTCAAATCCCTCGACCGGATACGAGTGGGAGATCTCAGGCTCGCCCGGCGAGAACATTAAGCTCGCGGAGAAAGGCTTCAGGCCTCCAGATAACACCATGCCGGGCGCTCCGGGCAGGCAGTACTGGAACTTCAAAGCGGAGTCACCTGCCAGTTCGAAGGTCACTTTCAACTACGTGCGCCCGTGGGAAAAAGATGTGGCTCCCGCCAAGACGGAGGCCTTCACCATCAACGTGAAATAACCTCTGGGGTCTGATGTATGAAGGGGTAACGCAAACCGGGGTCAGGCAGCTCTTTGCGCTGCATCAGGTTTGATCACGGTCTACGCAAAGAGCTGTCTGACCCCGGTTTGCGTTTATCACGGTCTACGCAAAGAGCTGTCTGACCCCGGTTTGCGTTTCGTGACCCCAGGTGTTGGTTGGATTTGACGCTGAGGAGGAGGTTTGAGGTGAGCGGGGAATCTCATCACAGCATCTGCAGGTGGACGTTC
>Ga0315274_10001450_pt1 | contig 36314 bp, 28 predicted proteins | sample YL17G02_20_MG_FD_203700 | JGI IMG/M metagenome (GOLD analysis project Ga0315274, IMG submission 203700) | Sediment microbial communities from Yellowstone Lake, YNP, Wyoming, USA - YL17G02_20 | ecosystem: Environmental > Aquatic > Freshwater > Lake > Sediment | place: USA: Wyoming | collected...
CTCTCTCTCTCTCTCTCTCTCTCTCTCTCTCTCTCTCTCTCTCTCTCTCTCTCTCTCTCTCTCTCTCTCTCTCTCTCTCTCTCTCTCTCTCTCTCTCACGCACACACACAAACACACGAACCGCTCCCCAGCGCTGCGACGAATGGGGCTATCTCTTCATGGGAATCGCCATGGCAGCCCCCTGCGTCGTCCTCCCCCTTCTGTGCCCGGGAGAGGCCGACAGGCGCCTCCCGCTGAGGGAGCGGTTTTGGGTCAAAGCGACCGTCTGGGTCGCCGTCTTCTCCCACATCGGCAACTACTTCTGGACCCACTACTTCTTTGAGCTGCTCGGGGCAGAGTACACTTTCAAGGCGCACAGGCTGAACGGGGTAAGGGGGGGGGGGAACAGAGAAGGGAGGTGGAAGAGAAGAGAGAAGAGAGCTTTCTCGTCGTCTTGTTTCTCCGAAAGAACACGACTGACTTGCTCTCGCTCCGCTCCTAAAAAAAAAATATCTGTGCCCTCTCTATCAAAGGTCCCGTTCGCCCTCTACCTCATGACGCACGCCTACTTCGTCTTCTACCACTCCCTCGGGAACGTCTGCATCCGGGCTGCCCTGAGGAAGTTTGGCGGCGACGGCAAGGGAGGGAACGGCGGCGGGAAAGGGAGAGGGAAGAGCAGCAAGGGCAACAGCTCCTCCTCTTCTTCCTCCTCCTCTCTCTCCCTCCTCTTCCGCCGCCGCCTCCGTCGCCCGCTCGTCGTCGCCCTCGTGGTCTTCCCGCTGTCTTACTTCACGGCGTTCATGGAGACCCTGACCATCTCCCACTTCCCGCACTACCGCTTCCGCGACAGGAGCAGGATGTACTCCGTGGGCTCGCTCTTCTACGCGCTGTACTTTTTCGTGTCGTTCCCCTGGTTCTTCGCCATGGACGAGGACGAGGAGGACGGGGCGGCTGGAGGAGAACAGGGCGGAGAAAAGGGGAAGAGAGAAGGGAGGAAGGAACGGTGGTCACTGGGCCGCGCCGCGACAGACGCGCTCGCGGCCGGGATGCTCGTGACGATCCTGCTCGACGCGTGGAGGCTCTGTTTTGGGGGTATTGTCCCCGTCAGCGAGCTGCCCGCGAGGAGGCTCAGGCTGCCGTGGATGCTTTGACTGAAAAAACGGAAGTGGAGGTTGTTGTTGCAAACAGAAGGAAAAAAAGCACACCTTGAAAAAACAACGTAAGTCAGAAGTTAAAAAACAATCGTTCTCCCACCTCTCTCTCTCCTCTCTCCCTCTCTACTGAGCAGCGCCGCCGTCGTCCGAGGCCACCGGGGCCACAGATAAAGCAGCCGCGGGGGCACTCGCAGCAGCAGCAGCAGCGGAGGCGACCGCGGCTCCCTGCCTCTTTGGCACGCGGATGATCTTCCCGATCGCGATCGTCCTCCCCTCGTCGCGCAGCGTGAAGCGTCCCAGCTGGGGCACCTGGTCAAACAGCTCGACGCAGATGGGCTTCTCGACGGCCACGCGCGCGATGCAGACGGCCCCCGACTTGACGAACTTGGCCTTGACCTTCTCTCGGGTCTTCATGTCTATCCTGGCGAGCAGGGCCGTGATCTCGCACTCCTCGACGAGCGAGTGGACGTGGAGCACCGCCTTTGATTGTTTTTATTGTTATTCGAAGTTTTTTTTGGAAGGGAGAGGGAAAAGAGGTGAGTTTTTCTTTCTTCTTCATCTCTCTGTTCTCTCTCTCTCTGTTTAACTCTCTCTCTCTCTCCCTCTTCTCTTCTTTCTCTCTCATTTACCTTGTACCCGGCGGTGAATATGGCCTTGTGCTCGAGGAGGTCGAGGATCTGGAGCTGCGCGTCAAAGTACGTCACGCACGGCACGGGCGCCCTAGTTGAGTTTTTTTTTGAGTTTTGTCGTTAGAGGTCCAGCGAGACCTTGAAAAACTCTCTCCTTCTTTTGTTTGCTGGTACATAGTGCTGTGGAGCTCATGAGCTCCCAGCGGGGTTGCATCAACTCTCTCACCTGCGGGAGCAGAGCACGAAGCCGGCCTGGACCTCGTCCTCGTCGACGCCCGACAGCCGCAAGCGAAGATTCTCCCCTCCTCGCGCAGCAGAAACTTCGACGTCGTCCCGGTGGATCGCCGCGACTGTGACGGGGCTCCGGTTGGGCATCAGCAGGAGGCGGTCGCCCTTCTTGACGAGCCTGTTTTGGAGGAGGAAAAAAGGGAGGGAAAAAAGAGAGTAGAGTTGGTGAGTTTTTTTTGTTTTTTTTTCGTCGACCATCTCGGACGTCGCGGCCTGCGGAAAGAGAGGGAAAAGAAAATAAAAACTTGTAAAAAAAAACTCACCCCGCCTCCGACTTCCCCATGACGATCGTGCCCATGTCCCGGTACTTGTCGATGATCGACAGCCTGAAAGGAGCGAGAGGGTCCCTCGCGGGCATCTCGACAGAGTCCAGCACCCCGAAAAGAGTGGGGCCTTTGTACCAGGGGCAGATTTTCGAAGGAGGGGAGTCCTTGATGTTGTGGCCGTGGAGGCCGCTCATCGGCAAAAAGACGACGTCCCGCTTCGTGTTGTACCCGCAGGCCTTCAAAAAGGGCGTCAGACCGGACAAGACCTCGTCGTAGCGGGACTGAGACCACGACCCGTCCTCCTCGACGACCGAGGGGTCGTCCATCTTGTTCACCGCGACGACGAGTTTCGCGACGCCGAGCGTCTTGGCAAGCTGGGCGTGCTCGCGGGTCTGCCCCCCGCGCTCGAAGCCCGTCTCGAACTCGCCCTTGCGGGCGGCGATGACGAGGACGCCGACGTCGGCCTGGGCGGCGCCTGAGAGGACGGTCGGTTTTGGTTTTTGTTTGTTTGGGGATTTGGAAGGGAGGCGTGTCGAGAGAGAGAGAGAAACATTTAAAAATGAGTTTTTCTTAAGTGTTTTTTTGGGGTTTTTTCCCGCTTCTTCCTTCCTTCTTCTTCTCTTCCTGAGAACAGTTCCCAACAGCGCCCTCACCTGCGATCATGTTCGGGACGTAGTTCTTGTGCCCGGGGGCGTCCAGGATCGTGTACCGCCGCGAGTCGGTCGAGAAGTGCGCTCGGCCGACTTCTACGGTCTTCCCCTTGGCGCGCTCCTCCTCGTTGGTGTCCATGATGTAGGCCATGTACCTTTTGATGGTTTTTGTTATGATTGGCGAGGGTCAAAAGGAAGAGAGAGCGAAAAGCGGGGGGGGGGGGGGGAGGGAGAGAGAGCGTCAGAAAGAGAGAGAGGAGAGGGAGAGGGAGAGAAAGAGACCGAGAAAAGAAAATCGAGAAATGGACCCCGAAACCGGGAAAAAAAACTGCCTCCCTTCTCACTCACCAGCTCTCGCGGTTCTTGTCCTTGGCCTCCTTCTCGTACTTGGCAATCGTCCTGTCATCCACGCCGCCCGTCAGGAACAGGATCTGCCCCCCCGTCGTCGACTTGCCCGCGTCGACGTGGCCGATGAAGACGACGTTGAGGTGGTCTCGCGGGTCCTCCGCGTCGAGGAGCGCGAGCGTGGCCGCTGCCTCGGCCGCGGCGGCCTCCTCGTCGATGGCGTCTTCTTCGGGCTCGGGTTCCGGGGCAGCCGGGGCCGGCGGGGGTGGGGGAGGGGGCGCGGCGGGCTTCTTCGGGGCGGGGGGCTTGGGCTTCGGCGCGGCGGCGGCGGCGGCGGGGTTCTTCGGGGCGGCGGGGTTCGGCGGCGTGTGAGCGGGAGCGGGAGCGTGGGTGGGGACAGCGGCGCCCTGGGAGTTGACATTCATCGCGGCGAGGTGCGTCGCCGCCGCCGCTGCTGCTGCTGCGGCTATTGTTGTTTCAGTTTTTGGAGACAGAGGAGAAGAAGAACGTGAGAAGGTCGAGGTGAGCGGCATCGATAGAAAAAGGAAAATCGTTGAGATCGTTTTTCTCTCTTGTTCGCGCCTTTTCTCCGCCTCCTCTACGGGTCTCTCCGTCTCTCTCTCGCTGGCTGCCTTCGCCTCGAAGCATGCGTGCCTCAGCGAGCAAGCAAATAGAGAGAGCGAGAAAACAATCACTCAAGAAGAAAAAGGTTGAAACTCACCGGCGCCGCTGTCGACGCCCATCATCGGCTGATGATATTGCGGAGCATGGTGCTGCTGCGGAGCGTACTGCTGCTGGTGCTGCTGGTAATGCTGCGGCTGCTGCTGCTGATACTGCTGCTGATACATCTGCTGCGGGTGCATCTGCTGCTGCTGCTGCTGCTGATAGTACTGAGGAGGAGGAGGAGGCTGCTGGCCGTAGCCTCCGCCGGGCGGGACGAACGACGACGACGCCGGGTTGAACGAGAACGAGGCGGCCGTCGGGTTGAGCTGCGGCAGAGGGGGGTTCTGGTTGTTGTTCGGGTTGCTGTTGCTGCTGCCCTGATGCGCCGCGTCCTCCCAGGAGTCAGCCATGGCGTTGACTTCGGGTGTACTCCTCCACTCGAGGCCGCGCGGAAAAGCCTGAGCGAGAGAGAGGGGGGAAACGAGAGAGAGGGAAAGAAAGGAGAGTGAAGAGCGATCGATGCGCCTCGTTTCTTTTTCCTCGCTCGCTCTTGCTTCAGCTTCACTCTCTGTCTTCTGTCCCTTTGGCTCTCTTCTTTCTCGCGGCTCCGCTGCACAGCTTTCTCTCTCTTTCTCTCTCCCTGACTGCAGCGCCATGGCCTCGCCACCGACTGCCGCTGCGCGAGGGGCGGCAGTTCCCTCGACCTCCGCGCCGGCTGCTGCTGCCCCTGCTCCCAATCGTTCGAGGCGGCAGCCGCTGCGAAACGAGCGCCGCCGCAGCCAATCCTCCATCGCCGCTCCGAAGGCTTCCAAAAGCGACGCCTCCGCGAAGAGCGTCACGCTCCTAGACTACGGAGCGGGCAACGTGCGCTCAGTGCGCAACGCTATCAGGGCCCTGGGCTACGAGCTGAAAGAGGTAATTGAAGAAGAGCAAAGAGAGCTCGATTGGCTAGAAATTCGACCAAGGGCGTCGAATTCGACAAGCGGAAAACTCAACCCCAGCTCTCTCTTTCTCCTCCTCCTCCTCCCCCTCCTCCTCCTCTCTTCCCCCCCCCTCCCCTCCCCCGCTACAGGTCGAGTCCGCCGCGGACATCTCCTCCGCGGAGAGGCTCATCTTCCCCGGCGTGGGTGCCTTCGAGCAAGCCATGGGAGCCCTGAAGGAGAGGAAGCTGCTCGCGGCCCTCAGGGACTACGTCGCCGCCGGCGACCGGCCCTTTCTTGGCATCTGCCTGGGCCTGCAGCTGCTCTTCGAGGGCTCCGAGGAGAACGGCGGGGTCGAGGGGCTCGGGCTCATCCCGGGCAGGGTCGAGCGGTTTGACGAGAGCAAAGGGCTGCCGATCCCGCACATCGGGTGGAACGACCTCGCGCTGGCGACCAAGGGCGGCGCGTCGCCGCCGCCGCCGCCGCCGCTCCTCTCGCGCCTCGGGGACCGGAGGGTCTACTTCGTCCACTCGTTCCGCGCCGTGCCCTCCGTGGCCAACGCCGAGTGGGTCGCGGCCACCTCCGAGTACGCGGGGGACTTTGTTGCCGCCCTCTCGAGGGGGAGCGTCGCCGCGACGCAGTTCCACCCCGAGAAGAGCGGCGCCGCGGGGCTCGACGTGCTGCGCGGGTTCCTGGAGGGGCCCGGCGGGCCCGGCCCCGGGGCCTCTCCGTCCCCCGCGGCCCCCCCCCGCGCCGCGAGGGCGAGGGGCCTGGCGAAGCGGGTGATCGCCTGCCTGGACGTGCGCGCCAACGACGCGGGCGACCTCGTCGTGACCAAGGGCGACCAGTACGACGTCCGCGAGGCCCCGAGCGGCGAGGCTCAGGGCGGGGCGCGGGCCGCGGCCTCCGGGCCCGGCCAGCCGGCGAGCGGCGACGTCCGCAACTTGGGCAAGCCCGTCGACCTGGCCGCGCGCTACTACGCCGAGGGCGCCGACGAGGTGACCTTCCTCAACATTACGGGGTTCCGCGACGCGCCGCTCGCGGACCTGCCGATGCTCGCGGTGCTGCGCGCCGCGAGCGAGCGCGTCTTCGTGCCGCTGACGGTCGGCGGCGGCATCCGCGAGGCCACAGACCCGGACGGCACGCGCCACTCCGCCCTGGAGGTCGCGGCCGAGTACTTCAGGAGCGGCGCGGACAAGGTCTCGATCGGCTCCGACGCCGTCGAGGCCGCGCTCGCGTGGTACGCGCGCGGCCGCCGCGGCGACGGCGGCTCGGCGATCGAGCGGATCAGCTGGGCCTACGGCGCGCAGGCGGTGGTCGTCTCCGTCGACCCGCGCCGCGTCTGGGTGGCGGACCCGCGCTCGACGCCGCGCCCCGCGGTGCGCGTCACCGACGGCCGGCGCGGGCCCGGCGGCGAGGAGTTCTGCTGGTGGCAGTGCACCGTCCGCGGCGGGCGCGAGGGCCGCGACCTCGACGCGGTCGAGCTGGCCGTCGCCTGCGAGGCGCTCGGCGCGGGCGAGATCCTGCTCAACTGCATCGACCGGGACGGCACGGGCGAGGGCTTCGACCTCGACCTCGTCAGGGCCGTCTCCGACGCGGTGGGGATCCCCGTCATCGCGTCCTCGGGCGCCGGGCGACCGGCGCACTTTGCCGAGGTCTTCGCGGCGACGGGGTGCTCGGCGGCGCTCGCGGCGGGGATCTTCCACAGGAAGGAGGTCGGCATCTCGGAGGTCAAGGGGGCGATGGACGAGGCCGGAATCCCGTCGAGGGTCGCGTGATTGAGTGTTTTTTTTTCCCCCTGGTGAGGGCTGTCGAGGTCGAGATCGAGGGAGGAGGGGCGAGGGAGGAGGGGAGAGGGAGGGAGGGAGAGAGCGTTTCATTTTCTGTTTTTGGTTGAGGGGGGACGAGGTCGTGAAAAAGAAAAACACACAGAGTGGCCCTAGAGCCAGAACAACACAACCAAAGTCGAAAAAACCGAAATCAAAAAAGCGATTCTTTGCTCTCATCTCTTCGACTTTCCCGCAATAAGTCCCCTCCCGTCGATTCGACAATCAATGCCGCGCTAAAGAATCCATTCGGTCGCGTCCTATCGATATTTTGGAGGAAATGGCGGAAAAAGGCCCGGACGCGGCAGGAATTGGCGGCATCGTTCATTGCCTCTCGACGACGCTGCCGCTGATACACGTCACACGACGCATGGCCTCTGTTGGCAGGGACGACCTTGTCGAGTCGCTGCCGGCGCTGCCACCTCCTCCGTCTCCCTCTCCTCCTCCTCCCGCGGCCGAGGCCCCTCCTCCTCGTCCCGCGGCCAAGGCCCCTCCTCCTCCCCCGCCTCGGCGCCGCACAGCCTCCTCCGAGGCCGCGGCGGCCCGCGCGAGGAGAAACTCCGAGCTCCTCGCCCCGAGCCCGCAGGAGGCAGTCGTCGCCGAGAACCTCCCTCTCCCTCCCGCTCCTCTTTCTCCCTCCCCCTCCTCGTCCCCCTCGTCCTCCTCGTCCTCTTCCGCGGCCCGCGCCGCTGCCCTCGCCTCCGCGCCCTCGCCCGAGCCCTGCGCCTCGTGGGAGTGGCTCCCGGAGGGCCCGCTCTGCGACATCCTCTCCCGCCTCGGAGCGCCGGCGCTGCGCCGCGCCAGGCTGACCTGCCGGCGATGGCGCGCCGTCGCCGACGCGGCCGCCGTCGAGTCGCTCGCGCCGAGGGGCAGGGCGAGGGCCGGGACGCTCTCGGGGCGGTTCCCGAGGCTGAGGGCCTTGGATCTGGGCGGGTGCGCGAACGTGAGGAACGGGAGCCTGGCGTCGCTGGTGGGTTCGGGGCTGCGGCTGCGGGCGCTGGCTATCGGAGGGGGAGGCGGAAGGGCCGTTCGGCGGCGGAGTCCGGCCGCGGCAGCGGACGCCGAAGGCAGCACTGGCGGCACCGGCGGCGGCGGCGGCGGGAGGCCCCGCGTCTCCAACGCCGGCCTCGCCCATATTTCGAAAATCACCTCCCTGGAATCCCTCGCTCTCTCGGACTGCGCCTCGGTCACCAACGCCGGGCTGGAACGCCTCTCGGCTCTGTCGCGGCTCCGCGCTCTCTCGGTCTGCCGGTGCCCTCGCGTGGGAGACCGCGGGCTCCTGTTCGCGTCTAGCCTGACGCTGCTGACCTCGGTAGACCTCTTCGGTTGCGTCAAGGTAAGAAGGCGGGAAAGAGGGGAGAGCAAGAGAGAAAGAGGGAGAGAGAGAGAGAGAGGGAGAGAGAGAGAAAAGCGTCGAGAGAAGGAGGAAGGAAGAAGGAAGAAAAAAAGGCTGACGTTAAAAAAATGTTGAAATTTTTCACAGGTCTCGGACGCTACGCTGTTCTCCCTTGCCACCAGCCTTCCCCGCCTCGCCTCCCTCTCCACGGGGTACACGAGGATCACCGACGCCGGGCTCGCGGCCCTCGGCGAGAAGAGCGGGAGCCCGACGGGAGCGGCGGGAGCGTCGGGAGCGGGGGAGGGAGCTGCAGCTCTCCGGTGCGTCTCCTTCCACGCGGAGGCGGGCGTCACCGACGCCGGCGTCGCAGCGCTCCTCCTGTCTTCTTCGTCCTCCGGGATAGTCTCCCTGGGGCTCTCGGATTGCGGGCTGGTCTCGGGGGCCGGCCTGGCCGCGGCTGTGGCGGCGGCCTCGTCGCTGTTGCCGTCGTCGCTGGGGGGGGAGGATTCTTCCTCCTCCCCCTCCTCCTCTTCTTCTTTCTCTTCGCCCTCGCCGTCGTTCCCTCTGTTCTCGCTGCCGCTGCCGCCCCCCTCGCAGCAGCAGCTGCGAAATTCTTCTCTCTCCCTTTCCCTCGCCCGACTCAACCTGCGCAACTGCCGGGGCGTCGACGACGCCTCACTGCGCTCGCTCGCGGCCTCGCTCTCGCGGTCTCTCGAGGCGCTGCAGCTGCAGGGGACGAGCGCGGGCGCTTCGGGTCTGCGGTCGCTCGGTACCTGCGGGCGCCTCTCGGCCCTCTGGATCGACGCGAGGAGTTTGGAGAGCGCTGCCGCCGTCGAGGCGGGAGGAGGAGGAGGAGGGGGAGGAGGAGGAGGAGGAGAAGAAGAATCCTCGCCTCTTGCGGCGCTCTCCCGATTGACGTCGCTGCAGGTGCGGGGCCGCGGACTCGACCTGCGGGCCCTGGCTCTGGCCGCGGGAATGTCGCTCCCGAGGCTCCGCGACCTGTCCCTGCACGAGCTTGGCGGCGGCGGCGGCGGCGGAGGGGGAGCGGGAGGAAGAATGCAGCAGCGGGGGGGAGCGGCAGAAGCGGCAGCTGCGGCAGCGGCAGCGGCGGCAGCGACGGCAGCAGCTCCCCCTCCTCTTCTAGGACTTGTTCAGGGCGTTGTCGCTCCGCCCGAGTTCCAGGGACTGCGGCAGCAGCAGCGACAGCAGCAGCACTCGCCGCGGGCATCGGCCTTTGCGCCGCCGCCGCCGCCGACGCCCGAGCGACTCCCTCCGTCCTCCGCCTCCCGCCGCCTGTCTCCTCCTCCTCCCGCGTCGTCGTCCCCGTTCGAGCCCTTCTTCGCCGCGCTCGCCGGCTCTTGCGGAGGGCTCCGGGCCCTCGAGCTCGCTCACGCGGGGCTGACGGAACCCGACGCGGCGCTGCTGGCGAGGCGGCTCCTGCTTGTCCAGGAGGCAGCAGCGGGAGGAGGAGGAGGAGGAGAAGCGAAGAGGAGCAGCTCGGCGGCGGCGGCACCAGACTCGACCCCGGCGGCTCCTCCCCTCTCGCACCTCCGCGCCCTGTCGCTGCTCTCCTGTCGCGTCAGCGACGCGCAGCTCCGGGCCCTGGGAGAGGCGCACCCGCGCGTCGACGTTTCGCGGGGGAGGCGGCGGGGAGCGCTCCCGGGGGCGACGGCTGCCGCTGCGGTGCCGGCGGCGGCGGTAGCGGCGCCGAGATGAAGAGAGTTTTTGTTATTTCTTTCCATTTTTTTTCTTTCACTTACCCCAAACACTGATAATTTGCAAATAAATCTACAATACTTAACAATATACTATCTAAGAACAACGACGAATTTCGAGTGCCAGAAGAGACGAAGGTGCGGCGCGGAAGGGCATTGAGAGAGAGAAAAAAAGAGAAAAACACCTTTTCTTTCTCTCTCAGCTCACGTTGTCCTCGAACCCTTCCGCGTCCTCCGCCGCCTCGCTAAAGGCCCTGAGGATCCCCAGCTCGGCGTCGGACCGCGACCGCTGCTGCCCCACGAAGAGCCACCGGGACGGCTGCTCCGGCTCCCCTCTTCCTACCCCCCCCCGCGCCGCTGCCGCGCTCCAGCCCTTCCGGCGCCAGAGCGCGGCCGAGCCGTCCCCGTCCCCGCCGGACCCGAACGCGACGACGCTGCCGAGCAGCCCCGAGCCCGCCACGACGCCCTCGGCCTCGGCGCGAGTCATCGCGGGAAGATCCCCGACGACGAACGAGCAGAAGGCGGCGCAAGACGCGACGGCGCCGAAGATCTGGCCGAGGGACTCGATATCGAGGGAGCCGTCGCCAAACGCGCCCGCATTCACGCACCAGACGGAGAGCCTCTCTGCCCTGAACCCAGCGGCAAAGAGGCGCTCCGCGAGGGCCTCCCTGCCGCCTTCCTCGGAGACGTCGCAGACGATTCGCCGCAGCAGCCTCCCACGAGGAGCCTTGCTGCCGTTGAAAGCGGAGAAGGCCCCCCCCGCTCCTCCTCCCTCTTCCACGGCTCTGGCTGCCGCCTCGGAGGCCAGCTCCCCTGCCCTCTCGGAGGCCAGCGCCGCCGCGGCGACGGCGTGCGCGTCCGCCGAGGCGCACTCGAAGAGGACCGTGCCCGCGGGCCACGCGAGCCTTTGCGCCCTCGAGTCGAGCCCGGGGCCCAGGAGCACGACCTGGCGGTACTCGAGGCCGTCCCTGTCGGCCTCGAGGTTGACGAGGTCGGCGGCGCGCAGGAGGGTGGCGTCGGCGAAGGCAGCGGCGGCGGCGGCAAAGGCCGCGCGCGGCGGCGTCGAAGGAGAGGGTTCGGCTCCTTTTGCCTCTTCTCCTTCTTCGCCGTCCGTTGTCTTCTTCTCCAGCCCTGCTGCTTCTACGAGGAGCGAGGCGAAAGGGTCATTGATGAGCTCTGGGTAGAGGGAGCGGGCGAGCGCCGCGGAGGCAGCCGCGGCGAGGGACGAAGCCGAAGAAGAAGAAAAAGAAGAGGAGGAAGAAGCAGAAGCAGAGGAGGTCGAAGAAGAAGCTGGGGCGAAATCTCCTAGCCGGTCGATGGCAAATCGGCGTCGCATCGCCTTTGGCCTCCAGCGCGGCAGGGACTCGAACTCTTTCGAACTCTCAGGCGCACCGCGCTGCGATGAGTGAGCATTGCGAGGGAGGGAAAAAGCCGGCAGCGAAGGCGCCGCGAGGAGTGCCCGTTGGAGCGAGCTCATCGTTTGTTTTCAATCAGATTTCTGTTTCCTTCGCTCTCTTTTTTTGTTGTTGAAAATTTCTCTTCCCCTCTCTCTCTTTTTTGCTCTTTCCAGCGTAAGGGGTCGGCCCATGATCTCAATATTACATCAAAAGTACGTTTGTTTTTGTTTCAGTTTAAACAAATCAGGGCGAAGTCTTGAGCTCGGTCTCGGCAACAGCTTCCTCGGCAACAGCTGTCGCGCACTCGCCTGCTTCGTCGACGACGAGCTCCCTCTCGCTCTCCGCCGCCGCCTCTCCTCCCTCCCGCTTCTTCTCCTCGAAAGAACGCACCGTGAACTCGTGCGCCACCTCTCTCCACTCGCTCTGGATAGGGCAACCGTCGAGTTTGAAGGGCTGCGGGGGCAATGACAGAGAAGAAGGCCCGGCGGCAGCGCCCGCGCCTTCTCCCCTCTCTTCTTCTTCTTCGCCGCCGGCCGCGACGGCGGCCCCGCAGCGCTCGCGCCAGCTGACGAGCCTGCGCTCCCGCAGGGCCGCCCTGCCTCCGGCGAACACCGCCAGCGCCGTCTGGGAGCGGGTGCCGTATTTTTTCAGCTCGGCCGCTGCTGTTTCTGCCGCTGCTCCCGTTGTCGTCGCCGCCGCCAACGTCGTCGCTCCGCCGCCGCCGCCGCCCTTGGGCAGCAGCTCAAACGGCGTCACGAAGGTCGATGTCAGCCTCTCCTCTATGTGTCGCGGGACGCCCGTCTCGGGAACGAGGTGCGCCGGGGCGCGGGAGGTGTCCCCCATCAGCGAGCGGAAGAGCGCGTCCCAGGGGAGGGAGCAGGAGGAAGAGGCATGGGACGAGGAGGCAGGGGCGGAGGAGCAAGGAGCGGAGGCCGAGGGGTCCGTGGCCATCCCGCCGCCGCCCCCTCCCGCCGCCGCCGCCGCGGCTCCTCGCTCGTCGTCGTCGAAGTCGCCCCTCTCCAGCATCCCCTTCAGGATCGCGACCCCCCTGTCCACCTTGCACCACGAGTCGCCCAGGACGCCATTGGAGAGGCCGTAGACCCCCGGGGGCAGGAGCACGGGCTTCCCCGAAGAGAAACGAGAGGAGGGAGGGGCTCCCGCCTCGGCGCCTGACGGGGCCGCGGGGGCCGAAGCCGGCGGAGAGCCTCTCGAGCTGCTCCGGTTTGTCACGTAAGCGACCTCCGTCTTCCCCCCTTCGCTCAGGTCCCCGACGACGAGGTTGAACCCGTTGTGCCGGGCCAGGTCGAGGCCCCGCAGGTACTCGAGGGGCCCGGCCCCGCCGCGCAGGAAGTCCAGGGTGAGCGCGCCGCGGCTGGGCGCGCCCGCGACGCGCCCGGGGTCCTTCTCCCTGAAGTTGGTCAGGAGCGCGAAGCGCCCGCCGCGGGTCACGCCGCACCAGGTGCCGCCGTTCCTGAGGTCGCGGCCGGCGAGGATGTCGGGGTGGTCTGGCCAGAAGGCCGCCGCGGCGGTCTCGCTGACAGTTTTTTTGAGGTTTTGAGGTTGCGGTGGGTTTTGAGGGGTCGAGGTCGCGAGGAAATCCGATGCCCGTTTGGCGACGAAAGTTTTTGTTTCCTCTCTCTCTTTTTACGCCACTCTCTCACCGATCCAGGAACTCGTCCCGGTTGAAGACCATCAGGAAGCGCACTCGCGAGTGGCAGCCGAAGAGGAAAAAGGCAGTGCACATTTCGGAGAAGAGGAGCTGAGAAGCGTTTTGCTCTCTGTACGGAACGAGAAGAGTGATTGAATCATTTCTCGAGCTCGAAAAGCAAGCACCGACAGCCCCGACGCCTGAACGACGCATGATTCTCCTCTCGGGGAATGGGGCCGCCTCTCTTTCATTTTGAGGTCTTTAAAGAATGGCTGACAAGAAGCTCCTCTTTCCCATCTTCTCCCAGGCGGCGAAGCGGGATAAGAAGGCGCAGCTGAGGGAGGAGGAAGGAGGAGGAGGAGGCGCGACGACCCAGCAAACGCAGCCGACGCCCGTCGCAGGGGCGACGACAGGGGGCGCTGCAGATTCTTCGAAGAAGCGCAAGTCGAGCGCCGGCGGCGGGAACAGCAGCACTCCCGCCTCGGCTCCCCGCACGCAGGTACGTGAAATGCCAGGATATTCGTCGCCTTGCCTCTGCCATGCGAATCGTCTGTATCGAGGTAGAGGCGGAGCCAGAAAAAAAGGATGGTTTTTTCCTCCATCTTGCTCAGAGTCTCTTTCGTCCGACGACGACGAAAAAAAAAACTGAACCTCGAAACCAAACAGGGCTCGTCCTTCGTCGTCTGCCCCGTCTGCTTCGGCTCCGTGCCGCGCGCCCTCGTCGACGCGCACGTCGCCGGGTGCCTGGCCCTGCAGCGGCAGGCGCAGATGGAGGCAACGGCAGGGGGAGGGGGAGGACGGGGAACAGCGGAGGAGCAGAAGCAGCAGCAACGCCGGCCGCCGCAGCCTTTGCCGGCGGCAGCAGTTGCGGAAACGGCGACGACGACAGTACTGGCGACGACGACGAAGGCGGCAGCTCCCGCGGGCGAGCAACAGCAAGCCCTGCGCTCGCTGAGCCAGGTCCTGAGGCCGCAGCCCAGGGCGGGCTCGGCGAAGGCCTCGGCTGCTGCCGCTTCGGCTCCCTCTGCCCCCGCTCCGGCTCCCCAGAAGAGGCAAGCGGCGGCGGCCGCCGCCGCTCCTCCGCCGCTCTCCAGGAGGGCCCCTACCCCGCAGCCCCCCCCCGCCGCCGCCACCGCTGCGGCAGCCGCGGGGGGCGCCTCGGCGTTTGCCGAGCTGATGAGGGCGCAGCGCTCCGCCTCGACGACGCACGTCTTCTCCCTCGGTGAGATTTTTTCTCTTTTTCTTCTTTTTCTTGATTTGTTTTTTCATTCTCTTCGTTCTCTTCTTCTTCGTTCTCTTCTTTCTCCTCTCCCACTTCTGGCTCCTCACAACCTGCTTCCCTTGCTTACAAAAAACGACATCGACGACGACATACAGAGTTCCGAGGGGAAAGCTTCTTCTGGCACTGGAGCGAGGTGACCGGAGGTGGCGGCGGCGGCGGGCGCGGAGCGGCAGCGGGAGCGGGAGCGGGAGCAACGGCGTCGGCGTCGGCGTCGGGGCCGCCGCCCGCAGCGTGGACAGCCGAGCTGTCGATCCCGCTCCCTTGGGCCGCTGTCGGCGCCTCTTCCTCCTCTTTCTCTCGCCAAAAGGTCGCGGTCAGGCTCGAGACCAACCTCCCGCCGGAATCGCAGCAGCAGCTCGGCAGCCGCGAGCCGTGGCCGCCGAGGAGGCCCGGCGCTGCCGCCGCCGGAGACGCTGCCCCCGCCCCGCCCCCGCGGCCCCCGCCCCAACCGCCCGTCTTCCCGCGCCTCGCGCCCTCGCTGCTCAAGTCGGCCCTCCAGAAGAACGTCCGCCTCGGGAGGGCCGCCGCGGCAGTGCGCGTCGCGGCGCACCTCATCCGCCAGGGCGAGGCGGGAGAGCTGCTGCGGAGGCTGCCCGTGATTGCGCTAGAGGACGCGTGTCTGACTCCGGCCTTGCCGCTCGCCGTCTGGATGATGGCGGCGTTCTCGAAGGGGTGAGGAAAGAAAGTTTTTCTTGAGGTTCAGAGAGAGAGGAAAGAGAGAGAGAGAGTGAGGGAAACACGAACTCAACTCCCTCTCTTCAAGAACCCTTCGAAAAAATCACTATCCTCAAAAACTCTTTTCCTCAGGTGGGACCCCCTCCCGGCCGCGGCGGAGCGCGCCATTCTGAAGTTCGTCCACTCCCTGGCGTGCTCGAGGATTCGGGACGACCCGGAGCTGTTCGAGGAAGAGGAAGAGGACGAGGACGGAGAGGAGGAGGAGGGAAGAAGCGGAGCGGGAGCGAAGAAGCGGAAGAGAAAAAAACTCGAAGTCGCCTCGCTCTTCGCTTCCTCCTCTTCTCGTCCCGCCCTCGACCCGCAGGCTTCTCTGCTCATCCGCGTGCTCCACCTGCGCGCGGCCTTCGGGGGGATGCCCTGCGACGTGGCCATGATGCGGGCGGCGGCGGATACCTGGCTGCGGCGGTTCGCGGGGCGCGGGGGGACGCCCCCGGGAGCGGCGGCGGCGGGGGCGGAGGCGAACAGAGGAGAGGCCTGGCTGAGCTTCCTCTGGCGTTCCTTCTCCCCGCCCTCGGTCCCGCCCCTGCTCCTGGACCCCTCGGGGGCAACGGGGTCCTCTTCCTCCGTCGGGAGGATGACGCAGGAGGACGTACCTCTCTCGGCGGTCGACTTCCACGTCTCCTCGGTCTCGGAGGAGCTGATGAACCTGCCGGCCGTCGCTCGCGAGGCGGGGAAGGCCGCGAGGGCCGTGGGGGAGAGCGAAAACGACGCAGAGGAGAGGCTGCGGCGCGCGATGTGGCTGTTCCGGTCGAGCAGGAACGTTAGGAGCCCCATCGGCGGAAGCGGGAGCTCTGCCTCCGCCACTGCCGCCGCGCCTCCGACCTCGACCTCCGCCGCCGCCGCCGCTCCCGCTCCCGCTCCCCCCGCCGCTCCCGTCGTCCTCAACGGCGACTCCGCCCGCGCCAGGGCGCTCCGGGCGCAGTCCGCCTCCGAGCGCGACGACCTGCGACCTCTGTGGAGGGCCGCGGCGGCCGCGGCTGACTCCTGGAGCGCCGAGTTCCTGAGGCAGAGGTTTCGGGCGAGGGGGCGGTTTTGAATGTTTCTTGTTTTTTTCTCTTTCGCTGCTTTGCTTCGCTGCTCTTCTTTGCTTTTGTTATTTTTCTTCCAATTCTCCCTCCTTGTAATACATAGATAAAAACATCCGTCGTCACACTTGCTGGCTGCTGTTTTCTTTCCTGCTTCTCGCCGCTTTCGGTTCCTTGTAAAAAAAAGCGTGTAAATAAATAACAAATGAAAAGCAAAACAAAAACGCTCCTTCCTGCCCCTCTCTCTATCTCAACAAAATAAAAAAAATAAAAAAAACTCTCTCTACTTCTTCTTCAGGTGCGCAAACGCAGCCACCGTCCTCTTGACCCCCTCCTCGACGCTCACGCTCGGGACGTACCCAAAGTCCCTCTTGGCGGCGCCGCAACTGAGCCTGCGCTCCGCCGCGGAGATCGTGATCCGCATCGGGCTGAAATCCGAGGAAGGAACGCTGAGACCGGGAACGAGGTTCAACAACGCGACGACGGTGGCGACGAGCCAGGAGATCGCGTACAGCGGCCAGAACGGCAGCCTGATCCGGGGGCGCTCGTAGCCCAGCGGCTCGAGGAGGTCGCCCATGAACCCCCAGAAGGAGCGCGGGTCGTCGTTGGTCACGAAGTAAGGCTTGCCAGCGATAGTGATATTTTTTGACCTTGCCGCCTTTCTGCCGCCGGCGCCGCCGCTTTCCTCCGACGCTTCGTTCTCCTCCCGCTCCAGCTTCCCGTCCGCGGCCAGGTGCGCCGCCGCCACGTTCCCGGCGTACGTCCAGTCCATCACGTTCCTGCCCGAGCCGATAATAAACTTCATCTTCCCAACCTTCGCCTTCTCGACGATGGTCGGGACCAACAGAGCGTCGTGCTCCCCGAAGATGCCCGAGGGGCGAAGCGCGACTGTGCGAAGGAGCTTCTTCATCTTTCCCTTTCCCTTGCCTTTCAGCTCCGCGCCGTTGGCCGCCAGGACGATCCTCTCAGCCTCGATCTTCGTCGCCGCATAATAGTCCATCGGGCGGGTCGCGTAGGGAGCGGACTCGTCGACGCCGGAGAGGTCGCGCCCGTCGAAGACGACCGACGCCGACGACGTGAAGACGAGCCTCGGGATTGCATTACTGATGCAGGCCTCGACGACGTTGCGGGTTCCGTCGACGTTGACGCGCGTCATGAGGCCCCTGTTGGCCGCGTTGGAGGCCGCAGGGGCCGCGGTGGCGCAGTGGAAGACGACGGAGGCGCCGCGGAGGCCGTTGATGACGGAGGTCGGGTCGGTGAGGTCGCCGACGACGCCGCGCGTCCTCGTTTTCGACGACGACTTTGGGGCCTTGGGCGCCGCGGGCCACTCGGGCGCCTGCCACGGCCGCACGTCGAAGACGACGACCTCGGAGTAGCGCCCGCTCTCCTCCAGGGCGCGGACGAGGTGGCGGCCGAGGAAGCCGGAGCCGCCCGTGACGACGGCGACCCTGTTTCCGTTAAGAGGAGCGTCGTCGGCCTCTCCTGCTGCTGCCGCTGCGGCTGCGGCCCGCTTCTTCCTCGGCGAAGAGAGAGCTTTGAGCATCTTTCTTTCTCTTTTACTTCTTAAAAGCTGCTGCTGCTGCTTTCTGGTCGCGCTCGCGCTCTGCCCTGGCGAGGGCGTGCACCGCTTCCGGGGAAGGGGGGCGGGGTCCTTCCGGGGGGTAAACGACGTAGGCGTGCTGTTTTTGATAAAAAGTTTTTAAAAAATGAACAAATCAGAGGAGTTGTTGAGAAGAAAAAACAACTCGAATCAAACTTTCTCTCTCTCCTCTCTCCATCTCTCCATCTTCTTCGCTTCCTATGCTCTTACTCTCTTGATGATCGCGTTGAGCACGTCCGTGTTGGACGCGACGGCGAACGTGAGGATGGCGGGGACCTGCATGTTTTTGATCAGAGAGAGAGGTCCGAAAACAGAGGAGGTCGAGGTTGAGAGTTTCTTCGTCCGTCGACGCTTTTTTCTCGATCGAAAGATCTTGAAGAAAACCATTCAGTCCTCGTTTTTTTGCTTCACTTCAAGCCAAGAACTCACCGCGAGATAGACAGAAAACTTAAACACCTGTCGCGAGCGAGCAAAGAGATTTTGGTCAGAGGAGAGAAAGAGAAAGCGTCAGAGAGAGAGCGTTGAAATTTGTTGGTTTGATGGTGGGTGCCGGTCGTCGAGCGATTGAGTCCGATCTTCCTCAAGCCTTCTGGCTAGCAGCCTTGCTTCTCGAGCGATCGAACAGGGGCAGGCGTTGTGTACCTCGAGGCCACTGCGGGCCGGCGGCATGCAAGATCAGGTGTGTGTCGGCGGGGATGAAAAAGAGAGGGAAAAAGAGAGGAAAGAGTGGGAGCGACACCGCCTCTCTTTTTCACACTCTCGCAAAAATGGAAGAAGCATCCGAGGCCGCTCTCGAAGCGCCGCTTCTGGAGCGGGCCGCCGCGCTCGGGTCGCTGCTCATGACGCTCTGGCCAGAGCTGCTTCAGCTCTCGGTCCCGGCAAAAGTCCTGCTCGCGACGATCGGTGAGAAGACGAAAGGAGAGAAGGAGCGAATGGAGAGAGAGAGAGAGCACTTTTGATTGTTTTGATGGCACCATCATTTTCTCTCAACCTCTCGACCTCCTCCCCCTCAAAAAAAAAAAACGACAGCCCTGCTCTCCCTCGTCGTGGTCCTCCGCGTGCTCAGGACGATCGTTGGCGTAGCGCTCGCGATCGTGCGAGCGCCGCTCCTGCTGTTCCGGCGCAGCAGCAGCTCCGCGAGGCTGCAAGAAGAGGAAGGGCGACAGCAGCAGCAGCAGCAGCAGAGAGCGACGACGACGCCGGGCGCTGGCGGGAGCCGAGGGAAAGCAGGCGGCGCGGCCCGAAGGCGAGGAGGAGGAGGAGGAGGAGGTAAAGGAGGCAGCGCCCCCGCCGCAGCGGAACCAGCGCCGCAGCCGGAGGAGGACCAGCAGCCGAAGGAGCCTGCCGCTCCTCCCCGGGGGGTCTCCCCGAAGTCCCTCGCGAGCGCGAGCAGGGCGGCGGCGGCGGCGGGAGGGTCCTCCGGCGGCGGCAGAGGCGGCGGCAGCGGCGGCGGCAGAGGCGGAGGGGCGCCGCAGGCGCCTCCCTCGGCCTCGGCCTCGCCGCTCCACCTCTCGTGGCTGAAAGGCCACGGCGACGGGATCGCCTCCGTGAGCTTCTCGGCCGACGGCGCCTTCCTGCTGAGCGCCTCGAGGGACCGCGGGCTCCGGCAGTGGCCGCTGGCCTCGCCGGGGCCCGGGGCGCCGGCGCCCCTGCGGCGCGGCGCGCCGCCGACGCCGGCGCAGCCGGGGTCGAGGTCCCTGCGCGTCTCGCCGCTGGCCGCGGGCTACCTCGGCGGGGACGCCTCCAAAGGGGTCGTCGTGCTGTCCCGGGACGGGCTCAACGGGCCCACCCTGACCGCGCTCCCGGCGCTCGGAACCGGGAGCAGCGACGCCCCGCCGCTCTGGGACGCGAGCCCGCTCCCGCTCATCGCGGGCCGGCGGCCGGTCGCCCTTCTCTGCTCCTCCTCCCCCGGCGCTGCTTCTTCGCCGTCGTCGCCGTCGTCCGGAGCTGCCGCCGCCCCTCCGCTGATCGCCGTCGTCTCCGAGCGGACCGAGCTCGAGACGTTCGACGCCGCGACCGGCCGAAGGACCGCGGCGGTCGACACGGGAGGGCTGCGCACGCACGGGGCCTGCTGCTCGAGCGACGGCGCGCTCTTCGCTGCCGCGACGTTCGCGTCCGACGCCAAGGTCTACTCGTTCGGCGGGAGCGGAAGCGGCGGCAGCGGAGGCGACGGCAAACCCAGGGGCTTTTCGGTGCAGAAGGCCGGCTGGTCGCTGTCGCACGCCGGTCAGGTCCTCGCCGTCTCGCTCTCGCGCGACGGGCTCAGGGCGGCGACCTCCTCGCGCGACGGCACCTGGGCGAGCTGGAGGACGCCCGGAGCAGCCGCCCCCCGCCCCGGCGAGCGCGCCGGGGCGGTCAAGGTCGGCGCGTGGCCGCAGCGGGCCCACCTCCCCGAGGGCGAGCTCTACCGTCTGCTCTCCCTCAGCCCCGACGGAAGCATTCTGGCTGCTGCGGCGGGAGGGGACCTGCATTTCTTGTGCGCGACGAGCGGCGCGCTGCTCGGGGCCGTCTCCCCGGCCCACGGAGGGGAGGTGACGAGCCTCTGTTGGGCGCCGCGAAGGCGCAAGGTAGCGGCTGCGGCGGCCGCTCCCGCTTCTCCTTCGCCCTCTTCTCCTGAAGAAGAGGGCGAGGAAGAGAGGTGGGTCCTGGCTTCGGGCGGAGACGACCGCGCCGTGAGGCTGTGGGCGGCCCCCGAGGCCCTGGTCACGGGCGGCGGCGGGGGAAGCGGGTGGCAGCGCGGGTAGAGGGGGCGGGTTTCGGGGAGAAAGAGAGAGAAAGAGAGAGAAGTTTTTGGAAGAAAAAAAAGGAGACGACTGACGACGATGAGCACATGTTTTTTTTTATTTTTAAGTTCTGTTGGGGTTTTCTCTCCTCCCTCGCTCCCTTGCCGCGATCCGAAAAGGAGAGGGGTAACAAGGGAAGCAACACTTCAGTCCTTGCAGACGAAGCGGAGGACGTCGCTGAGGCTGACCACTCCCGTCGCCCGCCGCCTCCGCCGCTTCCTTCCTTCCTCGCCGTCGCCGTCCGTCTCCTCCTCCTCCACCACGAAGGCCCGGTGGTGCCCTCCCTCGGCCAGCAGCCGCACCAGCTCGGAGAGCGGCGTGTCGGGGCTCACCGCGAGGAGCGGGGGGGGAAGCGGGGCTCCCGCCGCCGCTGCGAGCCCTTCCCCGCCGTCATCGTCGTCGTCGACAGCAACGGCAGCAGCAGCGGCAGCGGCAGCGGCGGCGGCGGCCCTCGCGCTCGCCCTCGCCTCCATGAATTCTCCGACCGGAAGCCCCAGCTCGCGCAGCGAGCCCTCGGCGCCGCCGCTCAGCCCTGAGCTCAGCCCCCGCAGGTCGGAAGCGCTCAGGCTTCCGACCAGCTCGCCGTGCGCCGCGCCCACTATGGCCGCGGCGGAGACCCTTGCTCGCTGCTGGAAGAGCGACGCGAAAGCGAGCGACGCGGGCATCGCCGCCGCTACCGCCGTGACGGGTGAGCTCGCGACGTCCCTCGCCCTCGGCTCCTCTCCTCTTCCTCCCTTTCCTTCGCCTTCGCTTTCGCCTTCTCTTTTGCTGCTGCTCTGCAGCTCGCCGAGGTGCCTGGCGAGAAAGCGGATGACGTCAGACTGCGAGACGATGGCCACGACGCGGAGAGAGTCGGAGGCAACGACGGGAGGGAACGGCGCGGCGGCTCTCATCTCTTCGTCGCTGCCGGTCTCGCCGTCGCCTCCTTCTCCTTCGTCTTCGTCTTCGTCGTCGTCGTCGAAATCACAGACCGCCACCCTGTGGCACGCGGGATTTCCCTTCTGGGAAACCCTGCCGAGCAAGAATCCGTCCCGCACGACGTCGAGGAGGGAGGTCTCTCCCGAGGGAGGACAGGAAGAAGGAGCTGCTGCTCCGCTGTGCTCCTCCCCTTGGCCTCCTGCCCCTCCTTTCGTTCTCTTCGCGCTGCTGCTGCAGCGGAAAACGAGCCTTCCGTCCCCTTCCCTCTGGATCTCCCTTACGGACGTCAAGAACAGCCTCTCCGAGGCCCTGCGCAGCCCCTCTTTGCGGGCGGCGGGCGTAGACGTCGAGGAGGAAGTCGAGGAGGGAATGGGCGACGACTGCGACGAAGACGAAGAAGAGAAGCCCGCGAAGCTCAGCACCGCTCGGAGGATGTCGTCGACTCCGACAAAGCCCAGGCAGCGGGCATTCGACGATGAAGAGGGGGAGCATTCGATCACGGGCGCAGAGAGGATGTCGCGGGAGGCGAAGAGGCGGAGGACCTAGCGTGAGAGGGAGAAGTAGAAGAGAGAGAGACGGAGAGAAGGAGAGATGGCGGGTTGAGATGTGACCTGAGAGCAAGAGCATCAAAACAACATCGAACCGTTGTTTTTTCTAAACTCAAACGCACGTGTTCGAGTTTGTCCGAGCTCGAGACGGTCACGACCGTGGACGGGGGCCGCGCGGCGAGGAAGGCGGCAAGGGACGTGGACGCGAGGAGCTCCTTTGGTGTCATGTCTGTCGATTTTTGAGAGAGAAACAAAAACTCGAGTGCTGTGATGCGTCACCGACTCACTTTTTTTGTTTTTCGCTTCGGCTAGAGAGAGAGAGACATTGCGACAAAAAACTAGCTCTCGCTTTACCGCTTCACCCTCTCTCTACTCCACAGCGCGTCCGCTAAAGCGCGTCTTTAGGGTCGCAGCGAGGCTCCCGAGGCAGCGCAGGGGACTGAAAAGGGAGCGCGCGCGACCGGCAGGAAAGAGAAAAGCATTCACATTTTTCTCTCTCCCTTCCTTTCCGCCTCGCCTTTCTTCTTCGCTCGACGGGCACGTCGGGCAAGTCGCGCCGACGAGCACGGGGGAAAAAAGGCGACAACCGATGCACGTCCTCGGCCTCCACCGCAGCTCGGGCTACAACGTCCCAGCCGCGGGAACAGGTGGGAGCGATGTCGAGCCTCCTCCTCCAGCGACGAAGATCGGCCGCTACGAGATCATGAACGGCGACATCCTGAAAGGACTCAAAGCAGAGGGGCCGCGAAAGAGCTCTCTCGCGCTCGAGCGCTGGGTCTGCGAGTTCTCCTCTCCTTCCTCTTCCTCTTCCGCTTCGAGCGCGGGGCGAGAGGCGTCCCTGCTGACGGTGCTGAAGCCGCCGGAGGGAGAGGCCGCAGCCGAGCAGCCAGGAGGGGTGAGGAAGCCCGGAGGGGTCGTCGTCGTCCGCGGGGGAGCGGGAGCAGCAGGAGCAGCAGGAGCAGCAAGAGCAGCAGGAGCAGCAGCAGCAGCAGGAGCAGCAGGAGCAGCAGCAGCAGCAGGAGCAGCAGGAGCGACGGCGTCGTCGCTGGCGCCGTCGGCGATGCCTGCGGAGACCACCCTCTCGGCGGGGCAGTCGGCCCTGGTCTACGCCGGGGACTCCCTCTTCTTCCCACCGTGCCCCAAAGACATCGTGGGGCTCCGCATCCTGCCCGGACCCGCGGAGAAGGACGCGCGCGAGCTCAAGAGGCAAGATCGCGAAAAGAAGAAGCTCGCCGCCGCCGCCGCCGCCGAGGGGAAGAGGAAGAGGAAGCGCGCCGAACGCGCGGAACCGCTGCCGCCCTTCCCCGAGCCCTTCTCCCGCTGGCACCTGTCTTTCCTCAACGCGCGGTTCGCGGAGTCCGTCGAACAGCGGTGCCGCGCCGCGGGGGCGACCGTCTCGAGGCTGCTGCCGTTCGAGGTCAAGACGGGAACGACCTGCGAGGACGCCTACCTGTCGCTGTTCCCTCCGCCGCCGCCGCCGCCGCCGTCGCCGACGCCGCCGACGCCTCCGCCCAGAGACCCCGCGACGGCGGCCTCCTCCCTCGCCGCCGCTGCTGCCGCCGCCGAGCGCGTCGCGGCGGAGGTGCGCGACGAGCGGGCGTACCTGTTCGCCGAGGCGCAGAGGAGGCTCCGCGACGCCGGGCTTCCCCCTCCTCCGCGCTCCGCCGCCGATGGCGCCGCCGCGGCAAGGGCCTCTGCCGTCATCGTCGGGGGCGAGATCAGGAGGCCGCGGCAGCAGCAGCAGCAGCAGCAGCTGCCGAAGCAGCTGCAGGAGCAAAGAGAGAGCGACAACGAATTCGCGGAGTTCTGCGAGATTAAGGTGCTGAGGATGGCGGGGCTGTGGCCGCCGCCGCCCGGGGGCTGGTGGGCGGAAGGAGGGAGGAACGCCCCTTCCTCGCAGGCGGCGGCGACGTCGTCGGCGGCGGCTCGAGCGGCTTCTTCTTGGACCTCGGCCGCGGCCGCGCTCCTCCCGCACTCCGACTTTCCCGTCCTCCTCCTCCCGCGCACCTTCGTCCTCGACTGCCTCGCCGCCGCCGCGGCGGAGGGCCCGGAGGCGGCGCGCATCGACGCCTCGCGCCTTCCCCTGGCCGCCGCGGAGTTTGCCGCCGTCGCCGCCGCCCGCGAGGCCCTCGGCGTCGAGAGGCTTCTCGCGACGGCCCGGGACGTCGTCGTCCCCGCGAGCGACGAGAGAGTCGAAGCGGCAGGCCGCCGCGTCGTCGCTGCTTCCTCGTCGTCGTCAAAGGACCCGGCGCTCCTCGCCGCGGCGCGGCAGGAGCTGGAGAAGTGGAAGAAAGCGCAGGCCTTTGCGCGGCGCAAGCTGGTGCTGGTGCAGAGGGCCGCCGCGGGGGCGCGCGGGCTGAGGGGCGAGATTGAGGCGTGGAGGGACGCCGAGGTGGAGAGGGTCGAGGCCGCGAGGAGGCGGCGGCTGGGGGGAGGCGAGGGCCTGCCGCCTGCGGCGAGGAGGCCGCGGGTGTCGCCTCCGGCGGCGGCGCGGCCGGCTTCGGCTGTGCCTCCGCCGCCGCCGTCGCCGCCGACTGTGCCTCTGCTGCCGCCTCCGCCGCCGCAACGGCGGCAGCAGCAGCAGCAGCAGCGGCAGCAGCTTCCGCGCGCCCCCCCCGCTCCAACTGCTCCTGCCCGCGCCTCTGCCACCGCCACCGCCGCCACCACCGCCACCGAGGCTTCCCCGCTCCTCCCCTGCGGGCCCCTCCCGCCGCCGGAGGCCCGCACGGGCGGCGCAAGCGGGAGGCTCTGGGGCCTCGGCGGGGTCTGGCTCGAGCCCTTCTCGCGCGAGGGCGCGCTCAGGACCCGCGAGACGATCCGGGGCAACTACCCGGGGGTAAAAAACAAAGTTGGGGTGGGGACCGCTGCTGCTGCTGCTGCGGCGGCGGCTGGGGGAGCTGGGGGAGGGACGACGGCGGCGGCGGCGGCGGCAGCAGGAGCAGCTGCAGCGCGTTCCGCGGCGGCAGCTGCCTCGGACGACGACGGCGGCGACGGCGACGACGGCGACGATAGCGACGGCGGCGACGGCTTTGACGACTTCGACGGCTTTGATGATTTCGACGCCGACGACGGCAAAGGTTCCGGCTTCCTTCCTCCCGCTCCCCCCGGGCGCCCCTGCCCCCACGTCGCCTGCTCCGCGCGACCCTACTGCCTTGTCTCCCCTCTCAAAGAGGCCGTGGACAACTACGACACGAGCGACATCGCTCCCAAGGCCGTCTTCTTCAGGAAGCACGCGACAGAGCGCCTCGTCGCGGCCGTCCGGAAATGCTTCTTCCCGCTCGACACCGAGCGCGACGTCGCGAGCTTCATCGAGTGCTACGGATCGGAGTACGCCCTGGCCGAGAAGTCGCGCGACAAGCTGTGGGAGGTCGTCGCCCGCGGGGACCTCCTGCGCAACGAGATCTACCGCGCCAGCCCGAGGAACGCCGCGCTGCGCGAGCTCACGAGCGTCCCGGGCATCGGCCGCGCCACGGCCGAGGCGCTCTACGAGCGCTACGTCGAGCTCGAGTGTACGTCGAGCTCCGTTCGCGACTTTCTCCTCCTCCCGGAGGTGTACGCCTCTCTGTCAAAGCAGCAGAAGCTCGGGGTCAAGCACTTTGGCGACTTCCAGGAGCGCGTCCCGAGGGCAGAGGTCGCCGTCGTCGAGCGCGCGTTCCGCGTCGCGGCCGCGCGCGTGTGGAAATTGTCGCTGCCGGCCGGCGCGAGCGAGGAGAGCCTGCTGCTTCCTCCTCCGGCTGGATCGTCTTCTTTCGCCCGCTCGCCGTCGTTCCTCGAAGGCCCCGGCGGCGGCGGCGAGAGGGTGTTCGCCGAGGCCGTGGGGAGCTACTGGAGGGGCACCAGCGTGACGGCCGGCGATATCGACATTTTGCTCTCGAGGGCGCCGCCAGAGGCGACGACGGGCACTTTTCTCGACGGTTCGCCCTCGCTCTCGCAGGAGCGGCGAGCAAGCGGCGGCCGCGGCCAGAGCAGCATTGGCGCACCGACAGCGGCGATGACGAAGGAGGAGCTCGTGCGCGACCTGGCCAGCATCCGCCAGGAGATGCGCGGGCTCGGCTTCGAGCTCGAGGAGGGGTCGATGTCTTCCTCGCCGGCGTCAGCGGCGGCGCAGCGCGCGGCGGCGGCCGGCGCCGCCATCGCGCACGGAGCATCCTTCAGCGGCGCGATCCGCTGCCCCGTCCGCCTCCTCCAGGCCGCGGGCCTCTCTACCCCGCCGCGCTTCCGCCGCCTCGACGTTAAGCTCTACCCAAGCGGTGCCCTGCCGGCGGCGCTCTGCTACTTCAGCTCCGGGACGGACTTCAGTCGCTGGATCAGGCAGTGGGCCCGCGCCGACTCTGCTGCGGCGCGCCGGGCGCTGCTGCCGCTGGCCCAGGGGGCCGCGCGGCTCGCGTTCGCCCGCGACCCCCGGCTCGCGACCAACGGCCAGGACTCGTCGCAGGCGGACTCGTTCCACCTGTCGGACAGGGGCCTCGAGGTCACGCGCCGGGGCGAGCTCGGGTCCAAGGCGCGCAAGTCGTCCTACGTCGATGGCCGGCGCGTCGGCACGAGGGCCGGCGCCCCGGCGGCGTTTTTCTCCCCGTCGATCTTCGTTCCGCTGAGCTGCGAGACGGACATCTTCGAGGCGCTGGGGCTGGAGTACTGCCCCCCTCAAATGCGGGACTTGGGGTGAGAGAGAAGAGATTTAGAAAAGTACACTTAGCTTTTTTGTTTTTTCGCGCACTTGCCTTTTTTTGTTTTTCTTCGAAAGAGAGAGTAGAGTGCAAAAAAAGAACCCCGACGACACTGATTTCAAAACTGGACTTGACAAATGACGAGAGTGACAATAAAGAGCATTTCAATGCGCGCGCGGAAAAAAGTGCAAAAACAAAAAAAGAAAAGCTGCTTCTGCGAGGAGGAAAACAAGAAACAAAAAAATCTTTTCAAAGCGACACTCCGTCGCCGTCGCTCTCGTCTCCGTCGTCGTCACCTCCCCCCTCCTCATCTTCCTCCTCCTCGTCCTCGTCCCTCAGGTCGCTCTCCAGGCCCCAGACGTGCACGCTCTTGTCGTCTGAAGCGCTCGCGAACATGCCAGGGTCCGCGGGGTTCCACGCGACGGCGTTGACGGTCCCCGCGTGCCCGTCGAGGGCGGAGAGCAGCTCCCCCGACCGGCGGTCCCAGCAGTAGACGCGGCAGTCCTCGGCGCCCGACAGCGCGAAGGCGTCGTCGAGCCCGCCGAAGCAGGAGCGGACGACGAAGCGGCCCTGGCGAGCTGGCGGGCCGCGATAGGTCATGACGGGCTGCGGCGGGGGCGAGGCGGAGGAGGGGAGGGAGGAGGGAGAAGGAGCCCCCGTCGTCGGCTGGGACGAGGGCGCGCCGCCGCCGGCGGCGGCCGGGGCCGGCGCCGCAGTAATCGTCACCGGCGGGCCCTCTGCCCCGCCCGCCCCCTCGGCGCCCTCGCGCTCCTCCCCGGCGGCGGGAGCAGCAGAGGAGGCCGCCAGCAGCGGGGCCAGCTCGTGCCTGGCGGGGACCCTCCAGGCGTGGAGCTGCTGGTTGGACAGATTCAGGAGGAGCGCGTCCCCGGCGCGTGACAGCGAGAGCGAGATGATCGACTCGGTCTCGGCGATGACCGGCACCGCAAGAGGGGGCTGCTGCTGCTGCTGCTGCTGATGCGAAGAAGAAGGAGAGGCGGGGAACGCTGCTCCTGCCGCGCCCCCGAGCCTGCTGCCCCTGCCTCTGCCCCCCGCCCCCCCTCCCCCGGAGGACGAGGCAGGGGGCGACGCGACGCGGAAGAGCTCGGCGCCGGCGTCCAGGCACCAGAACCGCACGCGCCGGTCGGACGAGACGGTGAGCAGCGTCCTGCCGTCCGGAGTGACGGCGAGGTCGTTGACGCGGGTGCCGCGCCAGGTGCGCAGGATCCTCGAAGGGCTCGCTGGTGAGGCAGAGAGAGGAGGAGGGGGAGGGGGAGGAGGAGGAGGAGAAGGGAGGGCTTCTTCCTCTTCCTCTCCGGGGCCGGAGGAGCTGCTCGGCAGCCCCCCGCGCCGCGCCGCGGGCCCCGCCTGCTCCTCGCGTCCCGCCGCCGCCGGCCTCCCTCCTCGCTGCTGCCGCGCCGCCGCCTCCGCCGCGGCCCTCCCGGCGGCGACGATGGCCCCTCCCGCGTCGACCAGGTGCACGCACCTGTCATGCCCCGCCGTGACGAGCCTGCCGCAGCGGCGGTGCCACGTCCCCGCGGAGCCGCGAGCGGGAGCGGAGGGAGAGGACCAGGAGCAGCTCAGCGCGGGCACCCAGCTCAGCGCCGTCACGAGCGACCCGTGGTGCGAGAGCACCGCGACGCGCTCGCCGCTGCGCCCGTCCCACAGCCGGACCGTGCCGTCGGGACCTGCCGTCGCCAGCGTCGCGCCGCCGTCGGCGGGCGACCACGCGAGCAGCGCGACGGGGCCCGCGTGCCCGCGCAGCTCGTGCGCCTTGCGCACGCGCCGCCGGCCGCGCGCGTCGCGGCCGACGTCCCACAGGATCGCGACGCCGTCCGCCCCGCCCGAGGCCAGCCGCGAGCCGCAGGGGCTGAACGCGAGGTGCCAGACCTCGTCGCCGTGGTCGAGGAGGACCTGCACCGTGACGGAGGGGAGGCCGTCGCCGCCGAGGCCGCCGCCCGCGGGCAGGGCGGCGGCGGCGGCGGCGGGGGGGGGAGGGGCGAAGAAGAGCGACGCCGGCGGCGACGCGCCGTTGGCTCCGTTTCCTCCGAGGCTCGCCCCTCCTCCGTTCGCCGCTCCGCACCGGAGCCTCCCGGCGGCAGCCGCGGCGGCGACCGCCGCGCCGTAGTCCGCCAGCAGCGTGACGGGGGGCCGCGGCACGGCGTTGTGCGCCCTCGCCGCCGAGCGCTGCGCCGACAGGGCCTGCTCGAGCAGCGTCAGCAGCCGGTGGCGCGGCAGCAGGCTGCCCGAGACCGCCGAGGCCGGTCCCGCCGCCGATCCCGAGGGGGCCGACGATGAGCACGACAGAAGCAGCGACTGCAGGGCCTCCAGGGCCCTCTCCCTCGATCCCGCGCGGGGCCCGCGCCAGCTCGCGACGGCCTCGGGCGAGAAGACGAAGGCGGCCGAGGCCGGCGATGACGCCGGCGGGGGGGGCTGCAGCAGCAGGGGAGGGGGCAGCGGAGGAGAGGGGGAGTCGGGGGAGGTTGCGACGACGAAGCGGTCACAGCCGGCATCGAAGGCCTCTTCGTCCTCGTCTCTTTCGAGGCCGCGGTGGCGGCGGCGGCGGCCGTGGCTGTTTGCTGCTGTTACCGCCGCGCCGTTGCTGCCGGCGACAGCGCCCTCTTCCCCCTCCGCCTCCTCCTTCTGAGACGCCGAGAGCAGTCTCGCGGCCAGGGCCCGGAGCGTCGCGGCGTCCGGAGCCACGGGAGTGATCTCTCTGCGCAGGACCTTGACCGCCTCGGAGGCGTCGCCGCGGCGGAGAGCCTACTCGTTTTCTTGGGTTCGGGGGCTCGTTGAGAGGGACCGTTTTTTTTATCTTTCTTCGCCCGTGTCCCTCTCGTCGTCGAACGACGACGATGCGTGCATGCCCTTCCTCCTCCTCTTTTTTTCTCTCCCTCTCTCTCTTACCTCCAAGTACGCCTCCCTGTACGCCACAAACCGCGCAGCCCTGCCGACGCTACTCTCCCTCGGGATCCCCAGCTCGGCGAAGAGCGCCGGAACCTGGTTCCACTCCCCGCGGGAGACGCACTCCCGCAGCCCCGACGCCGCGGCCGGCTCCCGCTCGACGCCCGTCGCCGCGGCCAGGGCCCGCGCGACGGGCTCCAGGCCCAGATCGTCGCTCAGGGCCTGCTGAAGCAGGCGGATGAGCTCGGTGCGGTCGATCCAGCCGCGCGGGCCGACGAGGGAAGGAGGTTGGGCGGCGACGGCGGCGCCCGGGGCAGAAGAAGGAGCGGCAGGATCATTGAGCATCGTCGCCTTTTTGGTTTTCTTGTTCGTTGATTTCTTCTTCTTCCCTTCCCCGTCGTCGGCCTGGCGCTTTCGGGAGGCTGCTGCTCGCCCTCGCATACAGCAGCGCTCGAGAGAACCTACTCGCGCTCCTCTCCCCTCTCAGCAGGCTGAGAGGAAAGAAGAACGCGGGAGGGAGCGTGCTAAAAGAGCAAGAAGAGGAAGAAAGAGAGGGGCCAGAGTTTGCTTTTTTCCTCAGGTTAGTGAGCCCAGCTTTTTTTTCTTCCACTTTTTGCAGCCCTCGTCTTGTTTTCTCTTCTCTCTCAGTCTCTCTTTTCTCCCGCTTCTCATCATCGTCTATCTATCTATCTATCTCAAGTGTTCTATGTAAGTTTTCCGGAGTGTGATTTACAATTGTTGGGGTCAGGTGTTTAAAGTGGGGGGTTGAGCTCTATGGGGGGGGGGGGATCTGAAAGGGGGGATTCCTCTTTTTTGTTTTGAACGTTTTTTTTGTCTTGATGAAAAAGTTAAGCCTCTGGCGCTGCGCCTCTTGCGGCAGCCCCCAGCGAGGCCGCCGCCGCGGCGAGCTTTGAGAGCTCCTTGCGCGGGGTCTGAGCCTGGGCCTGCGGAGGCTGCGCCGCCTCTTGTCCCTGGTGCTGCTCTGGCGTCGTCGTCGTCATCGTCGAGGGGGCAGCGGACGCCAGGGGAGGCGGCAGAGGAGGAGGAGCGACGGCCGCCGCCGCCGCCGCCGCCGCCGCCGCCGCCGTCGTCGCCGTCGTCGCCGAGCGCGAGGCCAGCGGCGCGAGCGAGGGCGTCGGCGGCGGGGGCTGCTGCTGCTGAGCTTGCTGCTGAGCTTGCTGCTGCTGAGCAACTTGCTGCTGCTGCATCGCCTGCTGCTGGAGCGCCGCAAAGTGGTGCTGAGCCTGCTGCTGCGCGTGCTGCTGCAGGGCTGCCGAGGCTGCCGCCACACTCGAATGCTGCTGCTGCTGCTGCTGCTGCTGCGGGGGGGGGGGGAACATCAATTGCGCGAGCGCCGAAAGCTGCGCCGCGTCGAAGACCGGCGCTTGAGGCTGAGCGACGGCAGCAGCGGCAGCGGCCGACGGAGGAGGCGGCGCGAGCATCATCGTCGGCGGCGGCAAGAACAGCTGCTGCTGCTGCTGCTGAAAGGGAAGCAGAGGCTGGTGGGGGTGGAAGAGGAGCTGCTGCTGCTGCTGGTGGTGGTGCTGCTGCAGGTGCTGCTGCTGCTGCAGCGACGAAAAGCTCAGCGCGAGGGGGTTCATCGGAGGCTGCCCCTGCGGGGAGGCGGAGACGGGAGGCGGAGGCAGAGGCAGAGGGACGGGAGGAGGCGCGCCGGCCTCGCCGTCGGAGGAGAGCAGCAGCGCCCGCGCCGCCGCCGCCGCCGCTGACGACGACATGCCAGCTGCCGTCGCAGGAGCAGCAGAAGCAGCAGCGCCGCTCCCTCCTGCGGCGGCCTTCGCCGCGACGTCGACCGCGACGGCGAGCTGCCCCCGCAGCACGTCGTTCTCTGCCGCGCAGTTCGCCGCTGCAACCTCGAGCGCCGAGCTCCTCGCGGCCGCGGCGCGGAGCGCGGCCTCGAGCTCGTCTAGGCGGGCGCGCAGGGAGCGGACAGTCTCTCCCGCCCTGGCGCGGATGCGCCTCGCGGACTCGCGGTTGGAGAGGCGCCTTTTTTTTGGAAGGGGGGGCGGGATGGGGGAGGAGAAGAGGAGGAGAGAGAGGAGGAGGAGGTGAGCGTGAAACGGAGGGAGGCCAAGGCGCCCCTCCTTTTTCCGACGGAGCTCGTGCCCCCTCCGGAGTGCGGAAAGGCTCATCTCTACTTCGATTCGTTCAACCCTAAGCTGCCTGTCCTGCTCGAACTCTCTCGCTTTTCTCTCACCTCTTCTCTCTGCGGATGGCTTCTAAGTCTTCGCCTCCTTCAGTTGCGGCAGAGGGGGGTAAGATGCTTGACGATAGCAGCAGGGCCGCGTTTTCGCCTCCAATATCTGTCACCACTGCGGCAGCCGTCGTCTCGCCATCGACCCCTTGCTCGCTAGCCATCGTCGCCGGGCTCTCGCCGCGCGCGCCTTCTGGCTCCCGAGTCATCTTTTATATATGCTTGTTCTCCCGCCACGATGGCAGTTGGCCCCCTGCTTGGTCCAGCAAGGTCTCTGCGCGCGGGGGTAATTGCCCGTTTCCAGATCGAATTCCAAATGAAAAAAAGTGAGGAGAACTAAAAAAGAGAAGACACACGGACGGACGGAAGCTCCAGTTCCTAGTTGCCACGGGCTCTCAGAAGAATTCTTCGATCTATCGAGACCCCTTTTGAAGTGAAGCCAAAAAAAGAGAGGGAAATTCTAACACTGGAAAAAAGGCGAAAAAGAGAAAAAATGCAACTTTCTTCACCTAAACCACCCCCCTCTGCCGCTGCCGCCGCCGCTCGCCCCCGAGTCCCCTCCCTGCAGTCCCGCGGGCATCGGCGGCGGAGCAAAAGGGTCCGACGTCAGGTCTCCAGCCGGAGTCGAAGTGGGAGCATTCGAGGAAGAAGCGCCCGCCTCTTTGCCTCCTCCGCCGCCAAACCACCCACCGAAAAAGCCGCCGCCGCCGCCGCTCCCGCTCTGCCCGCTGCTGCTCGCCTCCGCTCCTCCTCCTCCGCCCAGCGGCGGCGGCGGCGCCCCAGGGATCATGCTCAACGCCTCCTCTCCCAGGGCCCCGGGGGAAGGGATCGACGCGCTCGACGCCGGCGGCGCGACGTCGAGCATCGGCGGCGCCGGCGGCGGCGCCGTCATCTTGGTCAGCAGGATGCCGAGCCCCTCGATCATCGCGAGCAGCACCCCGCCGAACGCCGCCGACTTGGCCGCAGATGCGGGCCCCGTCCTGAGCTGCAGGAACCCGCCTGTGAGCGCTCCCGCCGCGATGGAGTTCCACGGGTCCTCCTTGCGGCGCACGGCCACGAGCACGCAGTCGAACGACGAGAAGAGCCCTCCCCAGACGGCGAAGGAGCCGCCGACGCGCGGGGCCTCGCGGCGGATCGCCTGGAGAGGTTTCATTTAATTTTATCGAGAGATAGAGGGAAGTGAGTGAGTGGGAGTGAATGCCGGAAGTTTGCTCAAGGTCGAGAGCGAGCGAGCGAGCGAGAGAGAGCGACGGCGCACCGCGGCAACGCCCGGTGGCGTTGAGTTCCGGCGTCGCGAGTTTTTCGTCGATTGTTCGTCGTCAACTGTCTCTTCTTCTTCGCTTGACGCACGCGGGGTGTTGTCACCTTCCTCGTTTGCCATTTCTTTCAGTTGGGCTCGGTGCTAACGAAAAGCATCTCGATGCTCGAGCGAGAATAGAATGCAACAGAAAGAGGGCAAGAGAGCGAGCGAGAGACGGAGCAGAAGTAAGGCAACGGGACGAAACTCTCTGCCGTGCTTGCTGGCCGCCGATCTGATGGCAAAAAACACGCGTCCCCGCGTCCTCTCTCTCTCTCCCACACCGCTTTCATACCTCGAAACTCCCGCGCAGCCTTGCTCCTCCGGGACTGTTCTTCGCCCCCTTGAGCGCGTGCCAGATCCCGCCGCCGACGGCGCCCATGCCGAACGCCCCGCCGACATCGTCAAGGATGCGGTCAGGGCACGGCTCGCGCTTGTGGTCGACCGAGGGGCCACCCTGTTGCGGCGGGGGAGGGGGGGCTGCCATTTGCTAGAAGAGAGAAAAGATGGCTCGCTAGCTAGTCGCTGCCTGCGTTGCGTTGCGTTGCGGAGGTAGAGCGCTTTCTCCGCGAGACTTTTGTGTCTGTCCTTGTGGAAATCTAGAGTGGAAAGGAAAAAAAAAAAAACTCGCTCGAATCCATTTTTCATCGCTCCCTCTCATCTTTGGTCTCTCTTTCTCACAGGAGGCACACGCGCGCGAGCGCGCTCAGGCTTGCTCGCTCTCCTTCTGGCTGAGATGGTCTCCACCGAGCCCCAACCGATGACGATGATGCGAACGGACGCCGCAGCAGCTCCTGCTCCTCCTCCCTCGGCTGCTCCGCCTTCGCTCACGTCGGCCGCGGCGATGCTCGCGCTCGTCGCCGCCGCTTCTTCTTCTTCGGCCTCCTCTTCCTCTTGGCCGCAGCGCGCCGAGGCCGTCCGCGCCCTCAAGAACGACGTCATCGGCAACAAGGGGCGCAAGGCAGCCTACGTGCGCCTGGGCGCGGTCCAGGCCCTTGTAGGGACGCTCCTGGAGGCGCTGGAGGAGCTGAAGGAGACGCGGAGGAGGGAGGAGGAGGAGGAGGGCAACGAGAGGAGGGGCGGCGAGGACGCCGACGGACCCGGGGAGGGGGGAGCAAGAGACCCCGCCTCTGCCGCCGTCGTCTCCGCAGCTGTCCAGGCCGCCGCGGCGATCGGCTCGTTCGCTTACGGCACCGCGGACGGCGCCGCGGCCGTGGCCGCCGCCGGTGGCGGGGCGGCGCTCTTTGCCACGCTTGCCGCGGCCAAGGCCTTCGCTCGCTCTCACTCTTCCTCCTCCTCGAGTTCCGTCTCTCTCCAAGTCGCCGTCGCGGCCTCCCGCGCCCTCGGCCTCGTCTTCGAGTCCCCCCTGGCGTCGCCAAGGTGCGCCGTCGTCGCGCTCCCGGAGGCCGTCGAGGCCCTGGTCTGGCTCCTGAGCCTCGGGGTCGGAGGGAGCGGCGGAGGGAGTGTGAGCGGGGCAGCCGGCGCCGGCGCGAGCGCGGCGGCCTCCGCCGTCATCGCCGCCCGCATCCTCGGCCGCGCCGTCGAGGACGACAGCGAGGCGGCGTCGAGCGGGGCTCGACGGGACGCGGCATCAGCAAGCGGTGGTCCTGCTTCTTCTTCCTCCTCTTCGCCGCCGTCGTTCGCAGCGTCTCTCGTGGCCGCGGGCGGGGTCGAGGCGCTGCTTCGGCTCCTGGAGAGCGACGCCGCCGTTGCCACCGCCCCTCGTCCCTGTCTCTCGGCGGGCGGCGGCGGCAACAGCAAGGCCGCCTCTTCTTCCTCCACCTCTCCGTCGTCGTCGTCGTCGCTCGCTGCGGCTGCCGCGGCGGCCCTACGACCCTTGCTCGCCGCGGAGACCTGCGCTGTGACCGCGGTGCCCCTCGCCGGGTCCGAGGGGGCCAGGGCGGCGCTCGAGGCGCTCATGCTGCGGTCGCTGCCTGCGGCGACCGCGGCGACGACGCTCGCCGCTGCCTCCGCCTCTGCTTCTGCCTCTTCGGCTCCCTCTTCCTCCTCCTCCTCCTCCTCTTCCTCGCTCCGGGCGGTCTCCGATGCATCCTGCTGTTTATCTTATTTGTCCGCCGCGCTCGCCGCCTCCCCGTCGAGGGAAGAGCAGCGGCGCGCGTCCTCGGTGCGGCGCGCGGCGCTCCCCGTCGTCGTCTCGCTGCTGCGCGCCCCGAGAGGCGGCAACTCCGCGTCCTCTCCTCCATCACGCTCGCTGGAGCACCTCTCCTCGGCGGCCGCGGCGGACAGGGCCGCGGGCGCCCTCGAGGTCCTCTTGCTCCCGCCGCCGCCGCTGCTGCATCTGATGATGATGCAGCAGCAGCAAGGGCAGCGGCAGCGGCGAGTGCCCGCGGCGGCGGAGGAAGGACAGGAGCAGCAGAGGCGAGCAGCAAAGAGGAAGCTCCTCCTCCTGCTCGGCGCCGCGGCCGGCGAGGCCTGCGACGCCGGGGCCGTAGGCGCCCTCTGCCGCTTCGCGGTGGCGCGAGTGCAGCTGCTCGTCGACAGGCAGCAGCTGGCCGCGCTGCAGAGGTCGAGGCGGCTCGCCGACGAAGAAAACAAGGAGGAGGAGGAGGAGGCGAAGAAAAAGAGGAAGACGGAACCGGCAGCGGCGGCGGCGGCGGCGGCGGCCGTTGCCGCTGCGGCGAAAAAGAGCAAAGGAGGCGACTTCGGGAGGGACGCCCTGCTGTCCGCGTTCCCTCCTCCCTCGTCCCTCTCCCCTGTCGCGTCCGCGCTGGCCTGCCTCTCGGTCCTGAGCCTCGCGGCGGCCGCGGCGACTTCGGGCGCGGCCTCCGCGTCGGCGTCGGCGGCGGCCGCGGCGGCGCCAAACGCGAGCCGCAACGGCAACGGCAGCCGCACGCTCTCCGACCCGGAGACGCTCCGCGCCGTCGTCGTGGGCTTCCGGCACTTTTCGCTCCTCCGCGAGGCCGCGGCGGGGAGGCTCACGCTGCTGGTCCCGGTCTCGGGGGAGGAGGAGGGGGGCAGCGGCGAAGGCGGGGGCGGCGGCAGCGGCGGCCCCCGCGGCGGGCCCGTCCTGGCGCTCATCTCCGCTGCCGCCGCGGCGGCCGCGGCGGCCGCCGCGTGCCTCCGCGTCGCCACCCGCTCCTCGAGGACGCTCCGCGCCGGGCTCGCGGCCGGAGCAACAGCGGCGGCGGCGGCGGCGGGAGAGCGAGGAGGCTGCCCTCCCCCCTTCGACACGGGCAAGGAGCTCGTGGAACACCTCCTCGGCTCGCTGCTGCTCAGGCCGCGCCTCGGCGACGGCGGCGGCGAGGGCGCGGGGGGCGCCTTCCAGCGCGCCGTCGGCGCGCTGCGCGCCAACGCTTCGGCCGCGTTGTGCAACCTGCTCCTCGATTTCTCGCCGCTCAAGGCGGAGGCGGTGGAGCGCGGCGCGCTGGAGCTGCTGGCGGCGCTGGCCCGCGACGGCGCGTTCGGGTGCGCCGTCGGCGGCGGCGGCGGTCCCTCCTCCTCCTCGGCTCCGCCTGCGACCCCCGGGCCCGAGGAGCAGTCCCGCCTCCTCCTCCTCCGCTCCTCGCAGC
>Ga0315274_10001452_pt1 | contig 36296 bp, 20 predicted proteins | sample YL17G02_20_MG_FD_203700 | JGI IMG/M metagenome (GOLD analysis project Ga0315274, IMG submission 203700) | Sediment microbial communities from Yellowstone Lake, YNP, Wyoming, USA - YL17G02_20 | ecosystem: Environmental > Aquatic > Freshwater > Lake > Sediment | place: USA: Wyoming | collected...
TATCGAACCTGAATAGCTTCTTCCATTATTTGTGGTAGCCGGCGTCTTCTCCCCAACCGGTCTTGGCCGGTTCGATGTAGATCTCTTCGGGGATCTCCATGCGCGGATCGCTGGGATCGTCGAGATGCACGTCCAAGGGATGCGCAAGCCGGCCCTGCCACGTTTCGAGCTTCTCGAAGCGATCCTTGTCCGTCGTGCCCAGTTCAAATGGCACGTAGCCCCATTCCTCGAGGAACACGCTGCCCGCCGGTATGTTCACGAGTTGTTGCGGGTTGCGGCTTCCGTACGGATAGGCCAAGGACCGGGTCCAGTAAATCCAGGGCCCGGTGGTGACGTACATGTACGGATTCTGTGTCCGCAGTTTGCCCGACAGGCCGCCGTTCATGTACCCCATCTGGATGCCGCCGTAGCCGCAGCCCTTCTCGCGGTCGAAGAACGCGATCCAGGGCGTCGTGTCCGCCATCGTCCACTCGGTGAGGTCCGGCGCGGAGATGATGTGCCGCGTCTCGACGCGGTTCCGCTCGGGATCGAGCCACGCCACCTCGCTGAACGCCTCCCGCGCGAAGACGACCTCCGCGTTGCGCAGCGCCTGCACCGCGACCTCATACCGAACCTGCATGGTGGAACGCATGACGAAATACGGCACGCCCGCGTAGAATTCGAATTCCATGGAGGTCGTGACCTCCGGCATCAGCGGCATTTGCCCCCAACGCCGGGTCCGGAATACGACGGGACCTTTAGTCTCTTCATACTCATAGTTGTACTTGCCCGGTTCCCAGTCGGAGACGTGCACCCAGGCGCGAGGCGGCGCATAGACATCCGGATTCCACTGGATCGCGCCGTTCGTCTCCTTCTTGTGGACGAACGTGTATTGCGGTTTCGACTTCAACGCGACCTCGTCGACCATGCCGCTCAGATCGTGTAGCTTGATTCGGTACGCACTGTTCTCGACGGTTTCGCCCGGCGCTTTTCCGGCCACCTGCAGGTCAGTCGCGTAGCTAGGCGCTGGGGCGTCCGGATTGCCGTAGAAGATCAGATAAATGGAGCTGGCGTTCGCATCCACGTCTGCCGGAAACGCCACTGTCACCGAATCGGTTGGCAAGAACGTTGCGGGTTTTTGCTTGCCGTGTTCGTCATACATCGGGGCTTCCTTGCCGGTGAAGTGGTCGTAATCGACCACCTGGCTGGGCACTTCGCGATGCTGCTTAGCGCGCCAATCGTACTGGACCACCCTTATCTCGCGGTTCGGGTCCGCCAAGGTGTCCGGATAGACCAGCATCGTAACCCGCGTCGGTTCGCCGGCCCGTTTCAAGCCGGCGGTCTCGCTGACCACCGCGCTCTGGTAATGCTTCCAGGCCGGGTCCCAGTAGCCGCCCGTCTGCGGCGCCGTACCCTTCGCGGCTCCCGAATACGTGTCGCCCGTCTTCCCGCCGAGGCTGAGCGTGAGCCCGATGGTGCAAAGCTCTCCATTGCGCCAATCGGCCCGCCCGATCAGAGTCGGTTCCTCAAACGTCTGCTCCGGGCGCGTGCTTTTCAGGGCTTGGGCAATGGTCAGGCGCCGTTTGTTGCGCGGTTTGTCGGGTTCCATCACTTCGTTCTTGTCCACCAGGAGGTAGTTCCGTTCGAGCCGGCCATTCACCGCAAGATTGTGGATGTACAGCGGGCTTTTTCCCGGGAGATTGATCTTCAGGGCAAAATGGTAGAAAGGAATGGCCACCGTCGGTGTACGCAGTTCGAGATTCCCCACGTTCAGAGGTTTCGCGCCCAATGCCGCGCCCAACATCACAGTGTCGCCGGTTGCCTTTGACTTCTGCGCGGCGTCCCACACTGCAAGGTAGTCTTCCATCACGTGGGCGGGCACGCCCTTGTTCTTGCCCCGCACGTAGTCGAAGAAATACGCCAACTGATTGACCGCCGACGGACGGGAATCCGCGTTCTGGTAATCGACCTTGTAGGTTTTGCCTTCGCATTCGACCTGGAGCGTGAACGGCGCGTCGGGCGTACCGGGAACCAATTCACCCAGGAGTCCATCGTCAAACGATACGATGGTTTTCGGTTTGGCGGCAGCGTCATAGTAAACGCTCACCGGCCTCCGGTTCTCCGCCATCGAGATCAGATGCGCGATAGGATGGATGTCCCCCGCGATGTTCTCTCCGCTCCAGCCCATGCTCACGACTTTCGAGGGTTTGCGGTCCGCGAGCTGCTTTTTGAGATCGTTGGCGGGTTTGCCTAGCCAAAGTAGGGAGGAGGATTCCAAAGGAACGCCTTGGTCCTGGGCCATCTTGATGAACTTCCGGGCCTGGTCCGCGTTGGAAGCAAGATACTTATCAACGAAAGTCGGTTTCCCGGCCGCGATGCATTGCGGTACCAGTTCATCTTTCTCTGCCCCGTTCCCGCCGGTGCTGACCAGGAACACACAGTTGCAGTTGGCGAACAGCTCGGCCGGCGTCTTGCACAACACGACGGCCTGCGGGTTCTCCATGCTCGCGATGCATTTGCTCGCCGTCTCTGGACCTGCGTGACAATAGACCGCCGTGATGCGCACCCCTTCCCATTTCGGCCATGGCGGCGAATACTGGTCCGAGAAGGCGAGATCGTAACCAAGCCCAGTCAAGAACCCCGTCTCCTTGGTCTTCTCGCTCGAAAGTCCCAAGCCACCGAACATAAAACAGTGGCTCTCGTCGTTCGTGGCGAGAATGAGACCGAGGTTAATGTCCTGCAGCGGCGCGCCGCCGGAACAGACGTTTGAGGCCGATACAGCCCCAACCAGGAACAACACTGCCAGCGTAAAGTGTCTGCGTTTCATGGTTTTTTCCTCCCGTTGCCCAATTCCGGCCCAATAAGCCCTTGAAGTAGCCGTCGAAGCATTATGGACAATGCGCGAGACGGCTGCAATACGACTCATTTCCAGTGGATTACGCTTCCTTCACGCCACGGTTAACTCGCGCACGTGGGCGAGGTCCCGTGGCGCGATGGAGCGCAACTGCGTTGGCAATAACGTTACGACGGCCACGGTCTCACCGGTAAGTGTCATGAATTCCACTTCATAGCCGGCGCCGCCCTCATGGATATGGATGACCGTCCCGATATCGCCGGACTTCAATCCCTCCCCAGGCAGGTCCTGGGTCAGCACAACACAATCGTGTTCCTTAATCATACGTTTTCCTCCAAAGGATAGGCGGTGATGAGTCGCGGTGCAGCCGCGCCGCGATCCAGTTGCCAAACGGTGCGCACGCGCGGACGTCGCCCATCGGGAGAGCACAGCACACCCTCGACTTCATAGCGAGGTCCGAACCCTGTTTCTCGTACCTTTGTCACGTCGTGGTTCCGCCCCTGTTCACGCAGCGCCTGGGCAAATATCTCCCACTGTTCCGCACGAAAGCCGAACGCGCCGAAGAACCGCGCTTTGCTCGCCCCATAGCGATGCACAGGACTCAAGAGATACTCCGTGATCTTATCTTGTTCAACCAGTGCCCGTTCTGCGTTCGGCAGCTTCATTTCGTTGCGATTTCCACAGCGGCGGTTTTTCCGGCGTCATATCCCAGGCCGCGCAAGCAAACTGGCCAATCTCCCGCCCCAACATCGTTCCACTTGGCGGCGAGAATACCGTCACAATAGCACGATAATCACCGTGAAAGCACTACAAGAAAGCAACAAAGGGCGAGCGTCCCCTGTCCCTCAAGAACCGCACGGAGCAGTCCAATTCCCACGCTAACCTTATTTGAGCGGACATTTTTACAGCGTGTATTGTGGAATCTTCAGCAACTCGCTGTCCTTCGAGGCTGACTGATGGGCGACAATTCCCGCAACCGTCATGTTCAACGCCCAGGCGATGTTGACCAGCGGCATACGCCCTTTGAGGATGGACGTCACGAATTCGTCGCACAGGTAGCCGTGCGAACCGCCGTGACCGCCTGGCGAAACCTTCGGCGGCAGCGGCGGCTTAGCCAGGTTTAGTTTCGACACATCGCCCGTGCCGTCATAGGCCATGTTCAGCATGGAACCCTTCTGGCCGCGAACGCGTCCCATCTCGCCACCATGACCGGGCGTGTCCCAACTGACCGCCATGCGCGCCGTGCCGCCCTCGCTTGTGCGGAACAGGGCGATCTCCGTGCCGAAGGGATTCGCGTAAGGATTGTTTGCCGGTTGCAGATGGGACAGGACGCTCGGGATGCCCTGGCAGGAGACCTCCGTGAAACTGCCGCCGGTGACGCCCACGTAATAGGCGTTCGAGTGCGTCGGGTACCATTGCGGCGGCAAGCCGACGCGCCACCCTTTGTACGAGTCAATGGGCGTTTCCATGTAGTGAAAGTACTCGCCCTCCGTGTAGACCATCTTGCCGAAGCCGCCGGCATTGAAGATCTGCCGCATCGCGTAGCAGTCGTCGTGGAACGTACTCGTCTCAAACATCATATAGTTCAACCCAGATGACTTCACCGCCTCATACAACTTGCCGGCGTCCTCAAGAGAACCGAACACCGCGGGCACTGCGGAGGCCACATGCTTGCCGTGCTTGAGCACGTCGATGCAATGCCTAACGTGACTTGGGGCGTCCGTCGCAACAAACACCGCCTCAATCGCCTCGTCCTTGACGAGTTCCTCCAGGGAAGGATACGTCTTGCCGCATCGGCATTCCTTGGCCAACTCCTGACAGCGATCGGGGAACAAATCACTGACCGCGACCACTTCCACGTTGGGATGGTTCTGAAGATCAAAGGCCGCGCCGAACTTGCACACCCCGTAGCCGACAATGCCGAACCGGATCTTTCGATCCGATACCGGCTCCCAAGCTTTGCCCTGTTCCGTGTTGCTCTTCGTATCCTCAAAGCCCTGTATCGGCTTCTCGGCGGCGGTTGCACTTCCGTTCAAGGCAGCAAGACCGGCGCCGACAGCGGCCCCCTTGAAAAACGTGCGTCGCGAAATCGGTTGCGTCATCGCCGAACCCTCCATTTGCTCACACATGCACGAACGGCAGTGTAGGCGTCTTCGTTATATGTTCCCGGAGGAAGCGGGGCCACACTCTAGTTCACGAAGAAGAACGGGACTACAAGAGCCGCTTGAACTCCTCCGGTGTCAGGTCGATGTCTCTAAGGATTTTGCGGAGCAAACCGCGCCCAACGTCTTGCGCCGCATGAAACGGGACGGTGGTTCGTCGGCCGTCTGGGTGTACATACCGGCGGTGTCCGGTTCCCGTCAAAGGGCGATGGTGGAAGCCGAGATGCTCCAGAACCGCAATGACCTGCCGTGCAGTCACCATGGGCAATTCGTGTCCCATGGGCACCTCAGTTTACCGATATCTCGAGCGTTTTGATCCCGATCACTTCCGGAAATTGAGTGTCTATCTCGACGCCGTCCTCGCGCATTTCCTGCACGCACATGGCGATCACTTCGCGGATATTCGCGATGGCCTCCTCAAACGTCCTCCCCTGCGTGTGGCACCCCATCAGCGCGGGAACATCCGCTATGTAGTAGCCATCCTCATCTTGCTCGATGATCACCTGGAATCGATACAGTCCCATGTCGCGATCCTCGTCCTCGTCGTGCCTGCAGATTGTCACTGAGACAAGCGTAGCACACTCCCCGTCAGACCTCAACGTGTGGCTGCTGGAAGGAACAGGAATAAGACCGCAGGCGGTTATGCTCGGTTAAGGATGCAGACGTTTACTGGGTGTTCCCCCTTGGCAGCTTCGAGGTAGACAACCGCCTCCAATCATCCTCCTGGATTGAGAATTCAGGGGATCGTTCCTGCGCCCCGACCGGAACTCGACGGTGCGTTCACCATCCCCCTCAGATGTCCTGCTGCCAGGACTTCGAGTCTTCGGATGAGGAGTCTCACCAGCCATCGTTTGACGGCGCTTGGTTCCCCCAAACGGCGATTCACGTCCTTGGCCACGTCGCCGCGACCCGGACTCCCCCGCCACCATCCCCGCAGTGCGTCTAGGAAGGAGTTCCACCATTCGGCTGCCGCATCCTGGTTCGGACAATCATCCCGGCACTGCAGGAAGCTCGGAACCTCCTCTGGTTCGTCTAATGGCCAAGATGGCAGGCTGATGACGGGCCGTTCCCGGCCGATACACCAGAGCGTCTTTTCCATGAAACGAAAGGCTTTGGGAGCACAGGGCCAGGAACACTCCAGAATGACAGGCCGAAACCACCTGTCCCAGTCCGGACAGATTTCCTCAAGCCTCTTTTCCAGTCTCTGCACACGGGGTGACGAACCTTCGTCGAAGCCTCCTCGACGAAAATCGGGATTTCCGTTCTCTGCTATCAAAGGGTCACTATCGCGCCAGTCACCTAGATACTCGTCTCGGCAATACTCGGTTCCGCGATCATCGTCCCAGACGGTTGCCTTCAACCACCACCGCGTGCGATGAAGCATCCGCTCGATCAACAGATCCTTGAGTTCCGTGCGCTCGCCCAAGATCTCCCAAATGTCTTTGCAGATGGCTTTCCAGTCCATTCCCGCCGCGCCTGGATCCGCCGCGGCGGATGGCGCGCCGCTGGCCCCATCGCGAACCATCAACTCCTCTGCCACCCTCGCCGGATCAGCTCCGGCCAGCCAGGCATCCAGACAGAGCGCGTAGTCCATCATCCGCTGTTTCCGCTTCCGTTCGACCGTGTAGCACGTGTGATTCAACGTTGGGGCACGTTGAGCCCCGATAGCATCCACAGCATCGAGGAAGGGCAGCGGAAAGAGGTAATGACCGCAGAAGCCCGTCCATCGGATGGGACCTTCGACTACCCGCCTTACCCAGTCGGGCAAAGGCCCCAGCTCCAATTCCATCGCGACTATCTGAGCCAGCTCGTCGTCGACGGATGGATCTTCCCCCTTCCGTCCACTGCCGCTCCAGCCCCCATCATAAGGAACGAAGCACCAGCACCGGCTGCTGACACTGCTTTCGTACGCTTGTTTCGTCCACGCGAATCTGGGAACCATATGTCGATCCTCCCCGCCCCGCCCCCAAGCGACAAGGGGTTGCAACCCCTTGCCATAGATCCTCTCCGCGAACTCTGCGCCTCTGCGGTGAGATCCTCTCTCAGGCCAGCTTCCAGGGCTTGCGGTATTCGCGCCGGATGAAGGGGGCCGCCTCGGGGGCGTTGGTGGCTTGCAGCTTCACGGGATCCCATTCGAGCTTCTTGCCGGTGCGGTAGGCGACGTTGCCGAGATGATTGGCTTCCGTTAGCCAGCCGGCGTACTCGAAGTTGCATGTGGTGGGTTCGCCGGTCTTGCAGGCGTGTAGCCATTCCGCGTGGTGGCCGAGCGACTTGGGAATGAACTCCTTAGGAGGTTTGAAGTCGGCAAATTGCTTCTCGGGAAGCAGGGTGTGCTTTTCGTAATCGGAAAGGACCATGCCTTTGTCGCCGATAAAGAGCGCGCCGTCGCCCCACTTCGGTATGGACCCGTCCTTCCAGATCGGCGGCTTGTTTGTTCCCTGGTACCATGTCACCTTGACAGGCGGCAGGTCGCCGCGGGCGCCATACTCGTACGCTGCCTGCATCGATGCCGGCCCAATCTCTGGATTGGGCGGAGGGCCTTCCGCTTCGATAGTCAACGGATGATCGAGCTTCAGCGCCCAGAACGGCAAGTCGATCCAGTGACTGCCGAGGTCCGACATTGTTCCGTTTCCGAAATCCCACCATCGATACCATTTCGGGCCCGGCACGTAAACGTTGTTGAACGGGCGCTCGGGTGCGGGACCAAGCCACAGGTCCCAGTCCAGTCCTTTCGGTACCTCGTCGGCGGCTTCAGGACGCTTTTGGACAAACACGATGTCCTTGGCTTGTTCGGCCTCTTCTTTCGTTTGCCATCCCCAGGCGCGCGACACCCAGACGTGGACTTCGCGCACCGGCCCGATTGCACCGGTCTGAATGAGCTCGACTACTCGGCGATAGTTGTCCCCGGCGTGAATCTGCGTTCCTTGCTGTGTGGCCACTTTGGCTTTCGCCGCGGCTTCGCGGATGATCCGCGCTTCCCACACATCGTGGGTAAGCGGTTTCTCGCAGTAGACGTGCTTGCCAAGCCGCAAGGCCGGTAGCGTCGCAAAGGCGTGGGTGTGCTCGGTTGTGCTGACGACTACGGCATCGAACTCCTTTGCGAAATCGTACAGCTTGCGAAAATCCGCAAACGTGCGGGCTTTGGGATATTTCGCGGCGGCAGGGGCGAGACTGGCTTCATTCACATCGCACAGCGCGACGACGTTCTCCGACTTGACGGCGTCAAGGTTCCCCGCGCCCCGTCCACCCGCCCCGATAATGGCAATATTGAGACGTTCGTTCAGGTTTTGGGCGCGCACAATAGCAGGGGCGCCTAATGTCGCCGCGCCGGCTACAATTGCGGATTTTCGCAGAAAGGACCTGCGCGATAGGGAGTGGGTTTCGTCGCGATTTTTCCGACAGTGCTTTTGCATGGCCGTGTTCTCCTTTTCATATGACAAGAACGTAATGGCTTTTCCCAGTGCTGTTCGTGAGTCTAATGTCGGCCCAGGGGCCATTCAAGATAACACAGACTTGCGGCCCGGAAATGCATGTACCTATACTCAGGCGCGGAATGTTGAGTCCTCAACGCGAACTTTGATAACAGAAGGGACAGAAAGGACGGAATGGACAGAGTGGACGGAAACGCACATCGCCCTTCTCGCCGCACGAAGTGTTCTTCGCCTAACTGCCGTTGCGGCATGCCTCGGAGGGATTTTCTCTGGCTGGCCGGTGTCGCCGGCGGCGCCGCTGCGCTGGGCGAAGCGTACGCTACGGCCGGGCCGTTCACAGCCGGGGATTTTGACAAGCTTGTGCCGCGCGACAAGAAGCTGCGTCCGGAGTGGATCGCCTCGCTTACACGGCGTGGGGAACCGGAGGTGTACCGAGGCCAGGAACTGGATTTCATCGGCATGCCCATAGGGGGCATCGCCTGCGGCCAACTGTACCTGGGCGGCGACGGCCGGCTGTGGTATTGGGACATCTTCAGGTCCGCCACGAGTACGGACGGAAAGAACCGCATCTGGGAAGGGCACAAATACAAAGATCCCGTCCGGCCCGATCATGGTGTCGAGCACGGTTTCGCAATGCGTATCGTAACGGACGGAACAGAGACTATTCGCACGCTGGATCGCCGCGGTTTTCCGGATGTATCGTTCCGCGGCGAGTATCCGATCGGGCGCGTCAACTATCGCGACGACGCGATGCCGGTACAGGTTGCGTTGGAAGCGTTCTCGCCGTTCATCCCCCTGAACGTCGACGATTCCTCGATTCCGGCTACTATCCTCGAGTTCACAGTGCGCAACTCGAGTGCGCAGTCCGTCGGGATCACTCTGGCGGGCTGGCTCGAGAACGCCGTCTGTCATGGTGTACAGGATGGCGCGTCCGTTAGTCGGCACAGCATGCTGAAAAAGCACGCGCAAAACGTTAGCGTGTTAAGCGTCGCCGAAGCGGTATCGCCCGGTGAAGCGCCCGCACCTAGGCCGGACATCATCTTCGCGGACTTCGAACAGAAAGACTACGGGGCATGGGAAGTCGAGGGATCGGCCTTCGGAGAGCGTCCTTTCCGATTGGGTGAATTGCCGTCCCGCCAGACGATCACGGGTGCCGTGGGAGACGGCATCGTCAACTCGCACAACTCACACAAGGGTGAGGAGTCCGAACAAGCAGACGCACACACGGGAAAGCTGACCAGTCCGAAGTTCACTGTCGAGCGGAGGTATGTGCTCTTTCGCATCGGAGGCGGCAATCACCCCGGAGAGACGAGCCTGCGCCTTGTCGTGGATGGAAACGTCCTGCGACAAGCCACAGGCGACAACAGCAATGCCATGCGAGAGGCATGGTTCGACGTGAGTGCCCTACAGGGCCAAACCGCGCATTTCGAGATCGTGGACACGGCTACGGGCGGATGGGGCCACATCACCGTCGACCACATCGTTCTCACCGACCTCGCGCCGCTGTCAGATCCCGAGAAAATCCCCGGGTTCGGCTCGATGGCCCTGACGCTCCTCGGCGGGATGGGCGAGTCCACGGCCGTTGCGGATCTAGGTGTTTGGCCGCCGACGGCAGAGTCAGTCTTCAAGGGTTTGGCCTCGGGCAGCGATGCGGACGCGGTGAAACCCCTTGACCAGCGTTTCGCGAGCGCTCTCGGCAGGACATTCACGCTTGCGCCGGGCGCCGAGGCAAAGGTTACTTTCGTGCTCTCTTGGTGGTTCCCGTTCTACGGCGCGCCGTCGGGTGAGATGGCCTCCATCACGGACTTCGGCACGCTGAAGCGCCGGTATGCCATCCGTTTCGATGGCGCGGAGGCCGTCGCACGGTACGTTGCGGAAAACTTCGACCGTCTCTCAAATCATACTCGGCTGTGGAACAAGACTTGGTATGACTCCTCGCTCCCGTACTGGTTCCTCGATCGCACCTTTGTCACAGCGGACTGCCTCGCCACGCAGACGCTCCACGCGTTCGACAACGGTCGCTGGTGGGGCTGGGAAGGCGTCGATTGCTGCGCCGGCACTTGCCAACACGTGTGGCAATACGCGCAAGCCATGGCGCGGCTGTTCCCCGCCATCGAGCGGGACTTGCGCGAGCGCGTGGACTTCGGACTCGCCTGGCGCGACAACGGCGCCATGGACTACCGGGGCGAGAGCGCCCGCCAAGTCGCGCACGATGGCTTCTGCGGCACGATTGTCCGCGTCTACCGCGAGCACCAGATGTCGCCCGACAGCGGCTTTCTTCGCCGTCTCTGGCCGCGCATTCGCACGTCGATCGAGTTTATCATGAGCGAGGACAAGGATGCCGACGGCATTCTCGAGGGCCGTCAGTACAACACGCTGGACGCCGCCTGGTTCGGCCCGATGGGCTGGATCAGCTCGCTCTACCTCGCGGCGCTTGCTGCCGGTGAAGCAATGGCCGTCGAGATGGACGACCGCGACTTCGCGGTGCGTTGCCGCCGCATCCTGGACGCCGGCCGCGCGAACATCGTTGCACAGTTGTTCAACAACGAGTATTTCATCCATCGGCCCCCGGACCTAAAGAACACGAATACCAACGACGGCTGCCACATTGACCAGGTCATGGGGCAGAGCTTCGCGCATCAGGTCGGTCTGCCCAGAGTCATAGCGGAGAACGAATCGAAGTCGGCCCTGAAATCGCTCTGGACTTACAACTTCACGCCCGACATCGCCCCATATCGCGACGGCATGCAACAGATCCTGCCGGGCGGACGGTGGTATGCCATGCCCGGAGAAGGCGGCCTGCTGATGTGCACGTGGCCCAAGGGCGGGGCCGAGAAGGCCCCCGGCGACGGCAATCCGACGTTCATCGGCTATTTCAACGAGTGCATGACCGGTTTCGAGTACCAGGTCGCCGCGCACATGGTCTGGGAAGGTCTCTTGACCGAAGGGTTGGCCGTCACACGCACGATTCACGACCGGTACGCCGCAGCGAAGCGTAATCCATACAACGAAATCGAGTGTTCCGACCACTACGCGCGCGCAATGATGAGTTACGGCGTGTTTCTCGCCGCGTGCGGCTTCGAGTACCATGGCCCGAGGGGTCGCCTTGCCTTCGAGCCAAGACTGACGCCTGAGGATTTCAAGGCGCCCTTCACCACCGCGGAGGGATGGGGAACCTACACGCAAAGGCTCTCCACCGGGCGCTCGGAATACTCTGTCGAGGTGCGCTGGGGCCGGCTGCGACTGAAAACGCTTGCGCTTCCGCCGGGATCGATCGCGCGCTCCGTATCGATGCATGTAACCCTGAATGGCCACGCCATCGAGGCCGCCCACGTTCATGACGGCAGCCGCGTCACCTTCACATTTCCCACGGACGTGGAGATCGCCGCGGATGAGAAGCTCGAGATCAGCCTCGCCTGAACTTCTCGCGTTAGTGCCGCGTACTGCTAACGCTGCGTGAGGAATCCTCCTCGCGCACAGACGGAGACGTGGCGGACGGCGGCGTTTCGACGGTTCGGGTTGGAGCCGGGGCCACCGGTACTGCGTCTCGTTCCGTGGATGCCGGCGGCGGGGTCTGTGGCGCTTCATGTCGCTCGGATAGTGTGGGCGGGCTGGATTGGGGTTCGGAGCGGACGGCGCGTCCGGTTTCGGAGATTGGCTCCGGCGGTCGCACCGCTGGCTCAGCTTGGCGTACGGCCTCATGCGTAGGCGTCTGGGTTTCAGCGGGTCGCTGATAAGCGGGTTGCGGCGGATCCGCATGCCGCGGCTCGACCACAGGAGCAGAGGACTCGGTGTGGGACTCAACAGCGCGCGGCGCGCTGTCCACAGTTCTGCCGTTGCCCCTTCCAGGCGCGTCCGGCGGCGTTGCTTCGCGATCCCTTTTCTGCGTCGGCGAGGGTTCCTCGGGAGCGGGACTGGTTTCTTCGGCGTCCACGGAGCGTATGGCGCGTGCCGGGCTTTGCTCCGATCGTTGGGGGCGGGACACTGTTTCTGGTGAACTGTCTTCCCCTGTTCGGTCGTTCCCCTCGACTCCAAGCTCAACTTGGGGCTGAGCATCGGGCTGAGCATCGGCCTCTCGACGCACACCGACACGTGTTATGCGAGAACTGCCTATTTGCGACCGGACTTGGGTCTTGGGGGTTTCCTGTGTGATGGCAGTGGCAGCGGACCTCGGCGCATCAGCAGGGCCCTTGGCGTCCATATGGACAGAACGAACGCGTGTGGGTCGCCACTCGGATGTGACGGGAGCCTTGACACCGGAGCGAAGCGCGGCGGTTTCAGAGCCGTGAGGCGCGTCGGGTGGACGCGTCTCGAGGGCCGCTACACGCGCCGGAGCGTTTTGCCTACCCGGCCCGGGCAAATCCGGGCCACGAATGACACGACGCGGCGCATAGTCGCGGACTCGCATCGAGGGATCATTGTACGCGACGGAGATCTGGCTGCGGCTGCTCATGAAGATGCGCCAGATCTCGGCCCGGGCGTTGACGAATCGCTGGGCAAGCGTTGGCGTGCAGGCGTAGACCGTACAACGCCCGGCAAGGAGTTGATCGACAGCGCAGCAGGTGGTGGCATACACGCCGAAATGCATCCCGCCCACGGGAAAACATGCAGTCGATGTAACGACGGGGCACCCTCTGGGGTCGAGCGGGCACCATATGAACGTCGAGCCGAATCGCAGAGTAGCGGCCCATGCGGGCGCCCAACCGCTGCGGTACACCCAGAACCATCCGGATTCAGGCTCGTAACGCCAGCGGCCGTAATGCATGGTGATGTAGGAGAACGGGTACTGCCCGACCCAAACGTATCCGACAGCGGGAACATAGCTCCAATAGCCATCCCGGTACGGCACGAAATCCTCGTCCACGCGGGGCTGCCAACAGTATTCGGAACCGACCTGAACCCAGTCGCCGTACATGCCGAGGTCTTCCGCGCCGATGACTTCATCTTTGATCCCGACGCCGGGAGGGATCGCTTCGGCGGCGGCCACGACAAGTTCGGAGCGTTCGCGGTTCCATCGGTCAAAATCGTCTTCCTCGCCGGAGTCGAACGGCTCCGGACCTGAAGGAAGGTAGCCGGGATCGACATAAGCCCGTTGGCCGCGCATGACCAGAACGTCCCGCGCGTATTGCATGCGAATCCGTGCGCTGCCTTGCCGTACGGTAACCGTGGTGCGGCCGTCTTTGAAAACGTCGACGCGCACCTGGCTGAACTTCTCCACGATTACCTGGCACAATGGCGTCTCGAGTACTATCTGCCCGGAACTGAACCGGAGACGCTGCGCATAGAAAGCGCCCTCCTTGGCGCGTATCACGGCAGACGGCGGCAGCGACACGACCTCGGCGTTGCTCACGTCGGCCATGCGCAGGAAGGTCCCTCCCGCCATCTCGACTTCGATGGCGCCTTGCTCGTCCACCCAAATCTCGTCCCCCTCGAGGATCAGGCTGTTTAAGGTCAAGTAACTCCAGTCTTCGTCGGAGATACCTTTGACAAGGCCGCCGCCTCCGTCGAAACTGATCCGGGCGTGGTCGACCTCCTTGGCTTCAACGTCCCACGCCAACAGGAACCCCGCGGCTAATGCCCACGCGGCTACCCACGCTCCCGCGGGCCAAATCCGACCGCTCGCATTTGTTCCCATGGCCGGTCCTCCCTGGGTCAAACCTCTTTCACCAATAAGAGACGACATTTCCCGCACGATATTCTCTTTGGATCAGAGCAGTCCCTCTTGCACCTGGACCTTCCTCAAAGCGTGTCCGAAGATCTCCCACGGGCTGTTCAAACACGCCCTCACATTCTGGTGAGCCGAATAACAACATCATGCGAAGACTCCGGCCATACCAAGCGCCGTTGCCATGGCAGCCAAACCGATGATCCCGATCACGGGCGCCGGCAAATGGTCGATCCGATCGATTTGAGGAGATATGCGGCTCCTTTGCGTATCGCAGAGCTTGGCGATTCCCGCAGCCCACAAAATACAAACGACGCGCCTGATAATCCAACATAATCCGTTTGAAGACAGGGGCGGCCTCTCTCAGATTATCTTTGGGCGAGCGTAACAAAGGTCGGGAACCTGCTATAATGCGCCTGGACCAGGAGAGGGGAGTAAGAGCCATGAAAACCCGGATCTGGGTTCTGGGCATTGCTTTGCTTTTTGCGTCTCTGGCCGTCATGGAGGGAACAACCCTTTGGGGCCGGAAGAGATCCTTCAATGTTGCTGAGCGCGACCCTACCGTCTCGGGTTATGGGTTGAGTGCCGTTCCGTCTGTGATTCAGCAAGCCACCGAAGGATGAGGTCATGCATCAGATCACGTCGGCTATGGTTGCTCATGGTCGTACTGTGACGCCAGCGATAAGACGTAATCAAAGTTGACACTCCCCGGACAAAGAGTGTTACGCTGGGAGCGTCTCAGACGTAAGGGGCGTACCATACGCTCGCATTCACTCGGTAGGCGTCTCGCCCGCGTTCTTCGGACTGACGGCGAGACTCCTTGAGGAGGAACCGTATGAGAAGTCGAGGGGGCTGGTTTGCAGTAGCGGCTTTGCCGATCTTTGGGTTGCTGTCGGTGTTGGGGCGCCCTGCTCCAGGACCGTTAACATTTCCTTCCTTGTGGATGATCACTCCAGGCCTCGCGGCCGTTCAACTGGCGGAGCCTGACGGTCCCGCCTACGGCATTTCTGACACGACGGCTGTCAAGCCTTATGGCCTTGTCGGTTCTCCACCGGGCGATCCTACACTTGCGAGCACGAAGACGCTGGTGGGATATGGCAATCCGTGGCTCTGCTATGGGGGGCAATCCGATGCAAATCTCGGCGCTTCGGTAGCATCGGCAGGGGATGTTAATGGCGATGGCTTTGGCGACATCATCGTAGGAGTGCCGGGATATCACGGCGAAAATGTAGGCGGGCAAGGAGCTGCGTGGGTGTATCTTGGCGTCGGCGACGCCCCTTACTTTAGAGGGCCCATAATCCTGCAAGGCGGTCCGGGCGCGCAGTTCGGCTCCACCGTCGCCGCGGCTGGGGACGTGAACCACGATGGGTTTGCCGATGTGCTTGTGGGCGGCCCAAGTGGGCGTGTTTCTCTGTTCAAAGGAAACAGCCAGGGCGTCTCGACAGCGCCGCAGTGGACTGTGACGGAGGACCTGGTATTGCGCGCCGCCTCTGCTGGCGATGTCAACGGAGATGGGTTCTGCGATGTCGTCGTTGCCGGGGAGAACTACTCGGGCGAAGGAGGTCAAGTCGCCCTTTACCTGGGTTCGGCGGAGGGCCTGAGCCCGAATCCCGCTGTCGTTATCACGCGCAGCGACGTAGAGGCATTTGCCCAGGCTGTCGCCTCGGCGGGGGATGTCAACTGTGATGGATATGCCGATGTGGTTGTAGGGGCGCATGACCGGGCTTATGTCTATCTTGGCTCCACTCAGGGGCTCAACGATTCCTCGCTGGTCGTGTTGGAAAACCCGGAAGGCTACAATGAGTACTTCGGGTGGTCCGTTGCGTGCGCGGGGGATGTTAACGCGGACGGGTATTCCGACGTCTTGGTCGGCGGATGTACATACCCGAATCCCAAATTATGGGTAGCCGGCCTGACCTACCTGTTTTTGGGGTCGGCGGACGGCCTTACGACTACTCCGGCATGGGCGGGTCTCCTTGGTGATTACGTTTCGGGCGTGGGCGATGTGAATGCGGACGGTTTTGACGACATCCTTGTAGGAGAGGCCGGACATGACGAATCGACCGACCTTAATCCGGCATACGTTCCCGGCGAGATAAGCCTTTATCTCGGGAGTCCATCCGGTTTGGCGGAAAGCCCGACATGGACACGCAGCGCTGGCTCCGCCCCCAGCTTATCCTGGGCAGGAGACATCAATGATGATGGGTATTGTGACATCATATTGGGAGAGCCGAGCGAAAGCGGATCCCGCGCGTCGGAAGGCTGTGCTCGAGTATACCTGGGTCCCTTATCGGCTCTTTCAAACCTCTCTCCATGGAATGATGCGAGCGACAGCGGAACGTCGCCCTGGAGTTGCATCGCTGGCAACGGTGACGTCAACGGGGATGGCTATGCGGACATGCTAATTGGCATTGAGGGCGTTCCGGGCCCGGACGCCACGCCGGGCTGCACGAAGATGTATCTAGGGTTTCCCACGCTTGGCCCATTCGGAAGTCCCAACTGGATCAGCTATGACCCGCCGCCTCTGTCTGGGCATAGCATTGCTGTCGCAGGTGACATCAACGGGGATGGCTACGACGACGTAATCGTCGGTGCACCGGGTTTCAATTATTACTGGGACTTTGAAAGCCACGTCTACGTGTACTACGGACATGCGGACGGGCCCAGCGCCTCACCAGACGCGACGCTGTCTCCTACCGGATACGATGCCTTCTATGGATACGACGTGTTCTACGCGGGCGACGTAAACGGGGATGGATTCGACGACGTCGTGGTTTGCTCTGTCGATTGGTACTCCTCTGTGTGGCAAGCGGCCTTGTACATGGGAGCGGCAAGCGGGCCGGCCTCAAGTCCCGCCTGGACGACCGAATATTCATCCATAGGCAGCGCGGGGGATGTCAACAACGACGGCTATGACGACCTTTTCGTCATCGGTTCCTCCGGGGCATCCGCCAAATCAACGCCCGTATCGATTTTCCACGGGTCGCCTGAAGGATTGACCCTGGCCGGCTCATGGACGACGGAGGGTGCACCACAGGCCATCGGCGATGTCAACGGAGACGGGTACGGAGATTTTGCCTTTGCGCAGCCCTTTTACTCGGGAACCTTCGAAGGCGAGGGACGCGTAACGATTCGCCTGGGTACACCAAGTGGTCTTTCAGAACAGCCCGCAATGGTCATTGAAGGGGACCAGGCCTTCGCATCGCTGGGTTGGCTCTTGGCGGGTGGCGGAGACATCAACGGGGACAGATATGGCGACCTTCTGGTGGCTTCAGACTATGATGGACGATACACGGGCGAGGGAAGGGTTTTATTGTATGGTGGTTGCCCAGAGGGACTCTCGCCGGCGCCTCTGTGGACCGGCTACGGCAACTTCTACGGGGCCGTTTTCGGTATCAATATGGCCATCATCGGCGACGTAAACGGGGACTCCTGTGACGATGTGCTCATTGGGCAAATGCCCGAGTCGCTTGACGGACCCCGAGGCTTCCTGCTTTTTGGCGGAGAATACCGACGCTTACGACCTGATGCGCCCCAGGTCGCCATGGGGCCGTCAGAAACGCTTACGACTCTCCAAGCCGCCGTGTGTTCGATTGCCTCGCCAAGTTCCTCACCGACGCCCGGTTCTTTGACGTACCGGTTCCATTGGACGGAGTTGAGCACTGGGAAGGCCTTCGTCGAAACAGGCGGAACCGAAAGCACCCTGGGCCCGGAGCGGACCAAGAGAGGCGAGCGCTGGACCTGCTCGGTACAGGCATGGAATGGCTGGGCGTACTCGCAGCCTCCGGCTACGCAGAGCGTTGTGATCGCCAACACGCCGCCTACGACGCCCGTGGTCTCATTGCCGGAGGTTCAGAGCGATGGCGCGAATGTGGCGTGTCAGATTACGGCCGCGAGCCAGGACCCGGATATGGATGAAGGCGCGGATTTGGTCAAGTACGCGTTTGCGTGGTACGTGAAGCATGCGGGGGAGTCGGCATTCCAGTTGTTCCGGACGGACGAGCCGGGATTGGCGATCTCGAGGCAGATCAACAACACGGACACAGAGCCTGGGGACACCTGGTATTGCGTGGTAACCCCATACGACGACGAGAGCGCCGGCACACCCGCGATATCGGCTGAGTGCGTCATTGTGCGGGGCGGGGTCGAACCCTCAGAAGTATTCCTGACCGTGGAGGGCGAATCCGCGGTGACGCTAGGCTGGCCCGTCACGCTTACCGGCGTGATCTTTCCGTCCGGGGCGGCAGGCGCAGGCACAGTCGTGCCCTTTTCGAGCACATCGCCATCGGGCGCACTCTTGCCGGATTTTCCACCGGCAGTGGCTACAGGCGGACGGACGTTCGCGCAGACGTTCTACCCGACCGAGGCCTCGGAAGGGCGCACTACGTGGTCTTTCACGGCCTCGTGGCCGGGCGACGATGTGTACCGCGAATCGGTCAGCAATGCAGTCCAGTTTGATGTGCTCAAGGCCCGCCCCAGTCTTACGGTGTCAGTCAGCGTGTCCTCAGTGCCTCTACATTATACGGAACTCTCTGCGACGGTCGCGTTAAGCGCCACGCTTCCGGACGAACTGCGGGGGCTCTTATCAGGGCGCATCGTGCGGCTGTACACGCGCCGTCCTGACGGTTCGACCCCCGAGCCGTTGGTCACGGCGACAGGCGAGGACGGCCGGGCCACGTTCACCCCGGCGGATTTTACGGCGCCGGGCTGGGTCCTCGACGCAGCCGGGACATGGCAATTCCGGGCGGATTTCGAAGGAGACGATAACTTCCTGCCGGCGTCCTCAACGGCTTACGATCAGCCGGAATCCGTGCGACTGGTCGTCAAGGACCGTGCGGGATACGCCGTGTTGGTCTTGGGGAAACTGGACCAACACGGGGAAGGCCAGGCCGAGCACGCCAAGACGGCCGACTTCATATACCGGACGTTGATTGCCCGCGGCCTAGCTCCCGAAGACATCTACTATCTCCGCGAGGGGCCGGAACAACCCGCGCCGGATATCCTGGTGGACGATACGACGCCGAGCCAGGCGGATGTGCAGCATGCCATCACCGAATGGGCGCTCGAACGCATTGCCCAGACGCCCGCGCCGTTGTACGTCATCTTCGTCAACCACGGCAGCGTGGATCAGTTCTACATTTACTCGGGCAGCTATGACGAAACCCGGATCATCACGCCGGAGGAACTGGCGGGCTGGTTCACGACGCTCGAGCAGGGCTTGGCGCAAACTTCCGTGACGCCGGAGATCGTGTTCATCTACGGCGCCTGTCATGCGGCCAGCTTTATCCCCGTGGTTTCGGCGCCGGGGCGGATGGTTATCGCCAGTTGTACTGCAAACGAGTTCTCCCATCGGGGAGTAGTCGATCCACAAGACGGCGTGCGCGAGGGTGAAGTCTTCCTTACCGAGTTCTTCCGAAACGCAAAAATGGGGAAACCGCTCAAAGAGTGCTTCGAACTGGCCTCGAACAAAACCCGTGAGTTTACCGCTTCGAGCAGCAACGGAACGGGCCAGAGCGACACGCAAACGCCGGTGTTGGACGACAACGGTGACGGCATCGGTACGAGCGGGACGCTGTCGTTTGTTCCCGGCCAGGATGGCAGCCGAGCCAATGAACTCGTGTTGGGGTATGGCGTGAACGCTGGCCGATCGGTGAGCTGGATTGCTGCCACGCCGACAGTCACGTTGGCATCTGGCGTTCCCGTGGGTGTGATCGAGGCGCTGTGCGATGCGCGGCCTGCTACCGGGCACAGGGCCTGGATTGAGGTCAAGACGCCGGCTTATGCCGGTAGCGCCGTTGCGGACCCGACGTTCCAGGACTCGCAGCGCGTGGTCGATCTGCAATCGACCACTTTCGAGTATGAGCCTGGGATTTCGGACCTGCCCAGCGGATACTTCCGGTGGTCGCAGTTCGGGACCACGTTCGATCAGCCGGGCACATACAAGGTCTTCTACTACATTCAGGATGGCGTGACCCGTGAAGTGAGCACGTACCTGCTGACGACGGTGTATCGCATGGAGGAAGGCAACCAGCCGCCCGCGCCGGTGGAGCTTCTTTACCCGAATGACGGCGCAGAGGTCTATGCAACTACATTTTTCGTGTGGAATGAGACAACCGATCCGGATGGAGATACCGTGACATACCGGCTGGAAATCTCAGCAAATGAGTCCTTCGCGGGAGAAGGTTTGATTGTGAGGGAGGGACTGACCGAGCGTGTAGCGAAGCTCACGGGGGCGGACGGGATTGTGGACGGCCGTACGTACTTCTGGCGGGTCATTCCCGTGGACCAGTTTGGCGCCAGTCCCACGGACAACGCCGTGCGCACGTTTACCGTGAACAACGAGAATCCCGCCGTGCCCGGAGCTATTCTGGGAGTGGTCAAAGATAGTGAAACCGGCGCAGGCATCGCCAATGCAAGCATCACTGTCACACCCGGCTACACGACGATTCCTTGTTCGGCGACAGGAGAGTTCTTCCTATCCAATGTGGAAGCGGGCAGCTACATTGTGCAGGCAAGCGCCGCGGGCTACCAAACAGTGACCTCGGTAGTCACCGTGATTGAGGGAGATTTTGCTGAGTGCGAACCCCGGCTGACCCCCGTTGGCGGAGAGGGCGAAGGTGAAGGTGAAGGTGAAGGTGAAGGTGAAGGTGAAGGAAGCGGGGGTTGCTTCGGAAGTTCTGCGGGCAAGTCCGGTATCCAGGGTGGCGACTTGTCCATGATGACCACCATTGTAGTAGTTTTGCTGTTGTCTGGACGCCGAAGTGTCGGTATGTAGAGGCATCCTGTCCCGTGAGGCGCTGAGAGCGAAAACCATGCACCGACAGGAAGCCTGTCCTTCTCGAGAGTTCGTACTTTCTTGGGGTAAGGGCTTACGAAGGGTGCCGCAGTTCGAGGAATTCGTCTGATGAGCACTTGTTCGAGTAAACCTTTGGGCGAGTGCAACAACGGTCTTAACGCGATCGCCCGTGGGCCAGTTCGGGCCTTTCCATTGACAGCGCCCTTCACCGAACTTACAATCACCGGAATTCCGCGCACGCAGGCTGCGAGCGCGTCTCGTATTGGAGATTCCGGGAAAGGAGAAATCGAGATGGGCGGGTTGCTGTATAGGGAAGACATGGACAAAGTGAGGGCTCGTTTAACTGCATGGTGGAACGGCGAGGACCTCGGAAGACCTATGATCCAACTCACGGCGCCGCGGGATGCGCCGCTCGATCGCGTCGAGGTGATGCCGGAACCGCCAGGGTGGCTGACGCATTACTCAACACGGGATTTCGCATATCGCGTGAACTTGTCGGCGCGGACCTGCGTGAACACGCATTACCTCGCGGAGGCGGTCCCATTCGAGTGCCCCGACCTAGCGCCCAATTGCCTGGCCTTGTACCTGGGTTGCGTTGGCGAGGAAACGGAAGGCACCGTTTGGTGCCGGCCTTGCATGGCGCGGCCCGAGGATGCGCGACTCGTCTTCGATTCGGCCAACTCCTATTGGGATTTCACCCTTCGACTCGGCCGGGAACAGCTTCGCATCGGCAGGAACAAGTTCCTGATCCAGATTCCCGACCTCATTGAGGGGCTGGACACGCTTGCTGCCATGCGCGGTACGTCCGAGTTGCTGCACGACCTCATCGAGCGGCCCGAGTGGGTCCATTCATGCTTGCGTCAGATTACGGATCGCTACTTTCACTACTACGACATCCTCTATGACATGTTCCGCGATGAGGTGGGCGGATCGATCTTTTGGGCATGGGCGCCGGGCAGGATGGTGAAACTCCAGTGCGACTTTTCGGCGATGATTGGCCCTGCGATGTTCGGGGAGTTCATGGGGCCCGTACTGGCCGAGATGTCGGAGCGGACGTCCTATTCCGTATATCACTTGGACGGGCCGGGGGCCGTCTCGCACCTGGACACCTTGTTGTCTCTACCCAAGCTGGACATGATCCAATGGACGCCCGGCGCGGGCGTGCCGCCTCCGGAAAATCCCCGCTGGTGGCCGCTCTACCACCGGATCTTGGATAACGGCAAGAAGGTGTTCATTCTCGATCTGGAATGCAGATCGAGCGAGCCAATCAAGGCAATGCGCCGCGAGTTCGGCCCGGGGCTGAATCGATTCCTCATCCGCAAGTCCGTCGGATCAGTCCCGGAGGCTGACGAACTCCTGCGTGCGATCAGTAGCTGACACCGAGGGTGGGCGCTTCATGTTGTTCGCTTAACCGAACACATGAGATCGCCGGAATGAACTGGAGCGGCATCCTCTATGAATCTTCCTAATTGACATGCACGCAGATATCCGGTATGATGAGAACGTGGCGGCTGTTTGGTAAACGGAACACCGGCAACAGGCCCGTGCCTTCGTGGAGGCGCGGCGGGGGTAATCGCGTATGGACGTAAAGACGCTTGGACGGAACATCGCTCGCCTCAGGAAGGAAATGGGGGCGGGTCTGCGCGAGTTAAGCCGGAAGGCGGACATGTCGGCCGCGTCTCTTTCAGCGATTGAGAAAGGCGAGAGCAGCCCGACCATCGCCACTTTGTACAAGGTTCTGAAGGCGCTCGAGACCGATTTTGCGGAGTTCTTTTCGAGCAACGGCGTGGGCGATGCCTCGCCAGCCTTTTCGGCCGCGGACATGCACGCGATTGAGGACGCCTCGCACAAGTGCATATTCCTTCTCCCGAGACGGGCGGATATCCGGTTTGAGATGTTTCATGAGACCCTTGCTCCTTCGGGTGTAAAGCGGGAATGGGAAGTTTATGATTTTGACGTGGGCGGAACGGTCCTGTCAGGAGGGCCGCTGCGGATTGAGATAGAGGGCGCCGGCGTATTCACGATCAAGAAAGGCGACGCATTCCACATCAAGAGGGGACTTCGGCACTGCGTAACGAACGTAGGTCGTCGGCCTGTTGAGATGATTACGGTCGTTACGCCTCCTGGCTGTTGACCCGCTTCTTTCGGCATGGGTCATTCGGTAGGCGCGCCCAAAACCGAGCTTGAATATGTCCCTTGTGTCCCTTTGGTCCCGTTTGTAGTTTTCATTGAGAAAGGAATTACCCGTGATGGCATTGATGCTCTGTTCGACGTTCGTGATGATGACCCGCTCCGCGATCCCGGAGGCCGGCAGTTTGGAAGGGAAGTATGCGGCTGTCCTGGAGGATGCCGCCCCGGTGCGCTTTCCCGGCATAGTTCCTGAAGGCTCGCCCCCGGACGCAGTTGGCGATGTCGACTGCAACAGCCCTATGCACTGGGACGGCGATACCGTGTACATGTTCTATTCCGTCCAGCATCCGTTTCGTTCATCGGGCTCGGACCTATCTCACCTTAGCCGGCCATCAAAACGGGTAAGCTTCGACAATGAGGCCGGGTGGAAAATGGGCGGCCGATGGATTGAAGCCACCCACAAGGCAAAGGACGGCAAGCTTTATATGTGGTATCACAACGAGCCGTTCGTATTGCCCTCGAAGACCGCGCCGCGGATAGGTTGCATGGTCTCGAACGACAACGGCATGGCGTGGCAGGACCTGGGAATAATCCTTGAAGCGCCCCCCGATTCCAACAATCTCGAATCCGCCAACTATTATTTCGTTGGAGGCAACGGCGATTTCGCGGTGGTTCCCGAGCATAACGGAGAGTACCTCTACTTTTTCATCAGCACTTACAACAAGGACGTAAGCGAACAAGGCGTAGCCGTGGCAAGAATGCCTTACGGCGACCGGGACAAGCCCAACGGGAAGGTCTTCAAGTGGCGTCAGGGCCGTTGGGATGAGCCGGGCTTGGGCGGGCATGTTACACCGATCTTCCCGGCGGCGGTCGATTGGCACCGCGCCGATGTCGACGCGTTTTGGGGCCCATCGGTGCACTTCAACACCTATCTGAATGCGTGGGTGATGCTCCTGAATCGTGCAAAGGACAAGGATTGGGGCCAGGAAGGGATCTATATAAGCTTCAACAAGGAGCTGTCCGAACCAGGCGGCTGGACCAAGCCGGTCAAGATCCTGGATGCAAGTCAACTTGAGAAATCGAAATGGTACCCACAGGTCATTGGTACTGACGCCGCAAAGCACGAAACGGACAAGATAGCCGGCAGAAGAGCGCGACTCTTTGTCTCGGGATTGTCCAAATGGGAGATCGTATTCCTGAAGCCGGGCGAGAAGATCCCCGTACATGAGAGCAGCTCCTCCATGGGGCAAAAACCCAGCGAGCCACAACAATAGTGCCGGTCCGCCGGAAATACGCGCTTGAGGTGAAAACTTTGCCCGGACAGTGCGAAGAAGGTGCGTCCCTGTGTAAGGAATCCGAAGTACGGAGGGGCGTGCTCGGCGGCTCGCAGAGATGCACGAGGGGGACAGACCTCAATCTGAGCGCTCGCCGGAAACTACGGGCGCTGTTTGACGGCGTCGAGCATTGCGGGCCGGTCGTGTGCCTGCACACATGGGGCACTTATCCTTTCAAACTGCTGGGGAAGGAGCGCCTTTGGGAACACAGTACCGGCGCCCCTCTGGCGGACGTCTACGAGGAGTTCTGGCGAGTGTTCCCCTGCGACTGGCTACACGTGTGCAAGGCAATTTCGCCGCCGCAAGGGGAGCAGCGCGACGGCCATCGAATTGCCGGACGGCGCGGCTTCGGCTCGTCACAACTATCCCTCGAAGCCGTCAACGCCTGGGTGCAAACGAACGCGGATGGCCTGACCGTCTCAGTGGAAGAGGCACTCGCCATGGGTCTCTACGAGCACGTCAGGATCCTGGTCGAGCGGATCGGAGAGGGCGTGATGATCACCCCGAATCAAGAGGCGCCAGGGAGCCACATGCCAATGCTCTCCTGGGAGGACGAGATGCTTCTCATCCAGGAGCGCCCGGAAATCGTCGAGCGGTTTGTCCGCCTGGATAGCAGGCGGTTCCTGTCCAGGGTGCATGCCGCGCGCAAGTGCGGAGCGGATTGCTATATCTTCTCGGAGGGATATGGCGGCGCATTCGACTTGACTTCACCTGAACAGTTTGGCCGCGTGTTCCTTCGTGCAAAGCAGGAGTTCTACGGCGCGGTCAGAGACGCCGGGGTGCATGCCATCGTGTACAGCCTTGGCAATGTCCTCCCTTATATGGATTGGATCAACCAAATGGGCATCGACGGGTTGATGATCGAGGAAAGCAAGAAGGGCTTTGTCCTTCACCCGGCCGAGATACGAATGCGGCTCGACCCTCGAGTCGTCCTGTTCGGCAACTTGCCCAGTGGCCTGTTGCTCGAGGGAACGCCTCGGGAGATCGAGGCGGAAGTCCATCGCCAGGCGCGCGCCCGAGAGTACGGCAAATTCGTGTTCATGAATGGAAGTCCCATATGTCCCGGTACGCCGCCGGCCAACATTCACGCATTCCTCGAATGCGTGCGGAACGGGAATGGGTCGTGAGATGTTTGCTTTTCCGTACGTCTATGCTATCGCCGGAAGGCGCCGCCTATGATGTAGCCAACAGAAATGGCTTGACAATTCATGTGTTCTGTGGTTTACTACTCTCTGGCGGTGGTGTTTGGTTTACCTAACGATTTGGAAAAGCGACATCCTGCAATGCACGTTTTTTCAGGAAAGCAGGGCGGCTTGATTGAGTCTTTGAGTGCTTTCTTTGGGTGTGCCGACTGGGGCGTTCTTGGCGCGCCGGTGACGATTGTCCTCACCGGACGTGGCGCCAATGTTTGTCATAGATAGAATGAGAGAGGACCAACGAGAATGAAGACAAGAAGAGGTTTCACACTGATTGAGCTTTTGGTGGTCATCGCGATCATAGGCATTCTGGCTGCTATCTTGTTGCCCGCCTTGGCGCGTGCGCGGGAATCGGCACGGCGCTCGAGCTGCGCCAACAACCTGAAACAGTTCGGGCTCATCTTCAAGATGTATGCCAACGAAGCCAAAGGCGGCAAATTCCCTCCGGGTATGCGCTATGCCTACGGTATGGACGCCGCGGGACAGCAAGAAGCAGCTTACATGGGGTTTGACGCCAGTGGGCTATACCCCGAGTACTGGACGGACCCCGCCATCGCGCGGTGCCCTTCCGATGCCGGGGGCGGCCTGAACGGCTCATGGGAGAAGATCGAATCGGACTATGCCACGCAAATTCAGCGGATCTCGAGCGGCGGCGGACCCGCGGCGGAAAAGAAAGCTTGTCTCTATCAGAAACTCTCGGTGCCGGTTTCGTACGCCTATCAAGCGCATTTGGCCACGACGTGCTCGCAGGTCGCCGCCGCACACATCATACTGCTGAACATGGAACCCAATTCCGTGGCCACGTACGACATGACGGCGGCCGGCCTCGATGAGACCTGCAACGGCATGTGGTGGTCAACAGTTGTCGAAACGAATATGGCCGACCAGGATCTGGATAACAGCAGTCCAACTCCGCCTTACGACGATGATGGCGTTACTCTGATGCCCACAACGCTTATGAGACTCAGGGAGGGGATCGAACGGTTCTTGGTGACCGATATCAACAACCCTGCGGCGTCGGCCAAGGCGCAAACCGAGATCTTCGTAATGTACGATGGATTCGGATCCCAGAATGAGTTGTGGGCCGGGTCTCCGGACAACGGCATCACCCAGTTCAATCATGTGCCGGGAGGATGCAACGTGTTGTACATGGACGGTCACGTCGAGTTTGTGAGGCTCAACGCGAAAGCGCCGGTCATGTCGCAATTCCCCGCCAGTTCCTTTGCGGCAGTCTGGTACCTTCCTATAGTCAGTGAGTTTGCCGGACTCGGGTGATCGAGTTGCCACAGAGCCGTACTCAGACAGTCGACATTTCCAGAGGCATTGGGCGGGACAAGTCCTGACGGAATGAATCGGGATGCGGGGTGCGCCATACCCCGCATCCCCTTATGCGAGAGGGTGTGAACCGCACGAACTAACAATGGGAGGGAGATCAGTCATGAGAACAATCTACGTGAGGGTTTTGTGTGCTCTGGCTCTAATGGCGGCGGGTTTGCCTATAAGCGCTTTCGGCTCGGTCATGTGGGATTTCTCGACCTATGCCGATACGGCGGAGTTACTGTCGAACTGGGGACCAGCTTGGTATAACACAGGCGTAACCATAGGGCTCGTAGGCGGGAAAATGCAGTTCGACTATCCCGATGGCGCGGCGGCCAAGTGTGGGATAGCCAGTCTAACTCAGGGCCCGTGGAGTGCGGCAAACAAATATTTCGTTCTTGAGGCGGAGTTCACCTGGGACCTAGCGGCCTTGGATACAGACTGGCCCGGCGACGACGTGGTCATGACCCTTTGGTTTGAAGTGCCGCCTGGTGACGTCTGGGGCCTTGCGTACCTGCACTTTCCGAAGAGCACCATCAACACGGGATCCACGCGATACGTCTTTGACATGACGGCTGTCGATGTGGATATGAATCTATGGATCGGCAACATTCTCTCGCTGGAGTTCGAACCGTGGCAGCCAGTCGGTGACAACCTCTTCCTGACGGCAGGCAAAACGGGGTATTCCGACACGATTTCCTGGATCGCAATGTCGGACAACCCTGACTGCGTGCCGGGCGATTGTGGAGGCGGAGGCGAGGGAGAGGGTGAAGGCGAAGGTGAAGGTGAGGGCGAAGGCGAAGGTGAGACTGAGAGTGAAACCAGCCTAGTATGGGATTTCCGTACCTACTACACGGGGAATGCGGTTGCCGACGAAGCAGCGTGGGCGGCCGACTGGTCGCAACACGCCGGGCCGGCCTACTCCATTGTTCCCGAAGGACTAAAGTTGAACTGGACGGACGGCGCTGCCGATTTCACGTTTACCTTCGAGAATGCGGTCGAGGCCGACCTGAACGCGGGTGTCAACAAGTATCTCGTCTTTGAAGCGGATTTGACGTGGAATCCCGCGACGGTCGCCGACGAGTGGAACCTTCCGCCCGACACAGACCCGTATTGGTACGTCTCATGGGGTCCATTCGACTGGTCGACATGGGGTACCGGGTACATGTACATTCCCATCAGCACGTTGAACGATGGGTCCACGCGGTACGTTGTCGATCTGAGCGCGTTGCGGTATAGCAGCGGCGACGCGTACGCCGGGACGATAGGCCATCTCTACTTCGCCCTGTGGGGCGAGGACAGCGCGCATCTTGGGTATAGCAACCCCATTGCTTCGACGAGCAAAGACGCCACATATCCGGACGTGATCTCCTGGATGGCCATAACCAGCGATCCGGACTTTGATCTGAATCCTGGTGCGACCGGGGGGCGAATCACATGCAACCCGGGACTCGGCTTTATCGAGGTAGGCGGACGGGTGGAATTGACGGCCCCGAGCGGCGCGGATTACCATTGGAAAAGGGATGGCAACCTGCTCAGTGACGATCCTCCGCGCGTCACCGGGACAAACGAGCGAACGCTTGTTCTGGGTCCAATCGAGGAAACGGATGCCGGCGTGTACACCTGCGTGTACAGCACCGGCGCCAAAGCATACGTCGAATCGCTGCCACTCGATCTCTGGTTACTGCTGCCAGGTAGCCTTCCGGTGACCGGACTGGTTGGTCTGGGTGTGACCGTGGGCGTGTGCATATTTGCCGGTGTCCTAGGCGCGAGGCGCAAGAAGTAGCGATCACGGCTTCCCAGGCCGGGAACTCGTCGTTCTTACCCCGGGGTGTTTGCAGACAAGCATCCCGGGGTCGTACCTAATTGAGCCCAGAACCACGAGTCAGACGGGACCACCCAATCCTCTTAGGGACTTGGCGTTTACTGAAACACCCTTTGTCAACAGGCGATGATCGGCCGTAGACAAGGGGTTGCAACCCCTTGTCCCTGCGATGTCGGTATATCGGAAAATGCCGAGCCCCTTAGCGCGTGCAAGCTCTTGCACCGCCACCGGCTACACTTCTTGACCGCCGCAGACATATGCGACCAACCTTTCAAACCGCGCCGTCATGCTTATTGCAGGAGGAGCATTCGAGTTTCGCCAAGCGCCAAGTCCAGATCCAACTGCTTCACGTCCCGCACAACGTATTGGCCATCGAGGGCATCAACGACGGTGCATGATTGAGGGAAGGTCAGGTGTTTTTGACCCGCACTGGTTGCCGTCAGGCTGAAGAACCGGCCATCGGTCAGCACTACGTCATCGCTGTCATTGTATACGTGGACCCCGGAGGCGGTCAGGATGTTGCGCAGGAGTTTTGCCGGGCAGTGCAGGGCTCCGATGTACACTCGCAGGCCGTCCGGCGTCTGTTTTGCGGCCACGGCGGCGCCGCCGGATGAATAGCGCCCGATGACCTCTGCCCCGGGCTCGTCCACCACCCACAGGGGATCGAGAGTCGTTTCGTTCCTGAAAGGCTCGTGCAGCCCCGCCGCCAGTCCGTGCGACGCTTTCTCAGGTGTCACCTTGCCGCACTCCGGGGTACCCCGTCGCAGTTGCAGGCCGACCATTTGGACCATGTTTGAGTCACGGGCCGTATCGCCGAGAAAGCCCCCGCCGTAGAACCACGCCGCGGTCTTTCCGCGGGTGGCCTGCAACACAGCTTCGCGCTGCCGGGCATCCAGCCGGTAACAGTTGGCGAAGTAGTATACCTTCGCTGGCGGAACCTTGCCTGCCACGAGGTCGCTCAGCAGGTAGATGCCGAAAGGCGCGCCCATACGGAAGTATTGGCTGCGCATTTCATAAACCAGCGGGCAGCTCAACTGGATTGTGCAGGCCGCGTAGTTCGGGCTGTCCTCGTCCACGATGAGTGCGACATCCGGCGCCCAGCACGCCGGTTCAGTCAGATGTTCCTGGTAGAAACGTTGGAGCCGGCCGATATTGTCCCAAAGGTCTTTTCCGTTGAGCCAGCCGATGCCGCCCAAATCCATGTACCAGGCCGCCAAGCGTCGCGGCCAGAGTTGGGCGAAGTTGCGCTGGTGCACCCAGAACGTTCCTTGAGGAGTGTCCACGCGGCCGAAGCCTGACGTGGGCGGGGTCAGGTAGGTGCGGGTGTCATCTTCATTCAGCCACAGCTTCCCGTGGGCACGGACACTGTCCACCGCGCTCATAAAACAGCCCGCGCCGCCCAACTCGCGATCAAGGTACGAGATTGGCGAGCAGAGGATGTCCACGTCCGGACATTGCAGCATGCGCGTCATCGCGAGGTGTCCGCTGTTTTGCGGCCCCATGGGGATTCCGTGCATGTCGAACAGATATCCGTAGAAAAAGCAGGTCAGTTTCTTGCCGTGGGTCTCTTCCTTGATGACCCGCGCCATCATCTCCAGAGGTTCTTCCATGGCGACCTGCTTGTAGCGGAAGTAGTCGATAACCTGGCGCTCGGCGACCGGGTCGCGGAAGAGCCCGAGCGTGGTTCGTCGTTGCTGGTCGGCGGACGGGACCTGAAGGGATTCAAACCTGATATCCGGGCTGTTCCAGGCTTGGCGCAGCGCCTCGACCGTGCCATACTGCGCCTGGAGCCACTTGCGGAACCCTGTGTTCATGGCCGGCGAGAAATCGGAAAGCCGCGCTTCCCATGACCGCTCGTAAAACCATTCTCCGGTATGCTGGCCGCACGGGTGGTAGCCCAGCATGTGGCCGCCGTACTTCGATTCACAGTGCCGGACGAGTGCCCGCAGATGGGTTTGCATCTCCGCCCGCCAGGCTTCGGAAGCCACGGACATGGAGACGGTCTGGCCGTCGTCGAAGAGCATGCGGTCGTCGGGATGCTGCGCCAGCCACCAGTCCGGAGGGGCCATGCCAAAACGGGGCAGGAGCAGCGCCTGCGGGTCCTGCCCGATCGTGGTTTCAATGCAACGGTCAACCTCGCCAAATTCGGGGTGCTTGCCCGGTTCCGGCCAGGGCATTCCTATACTGAAGCTGTAGATGTGAACCCCGGCATTGCGCGCGAGGCGCACTTGTTGGACGTACGGCGACCCGGAGGCGGCCTCAGCCGGATAGATCGTCCACGGGTCGTTGATGTGCAGCATCATGAAGTCCACCATGCGAAGTTTGTCCGCCTTCATCCAGAGCGAATAGGTATACTTCTGCATGGCCTTGACGGAATAGCCGGTCTGATACCAGTGCAAATGCATATGGTCCGTGCCCGCGGACGTGATGTCCACACGCAAGCTCTGACGGCCGCTGACCTTTGTGGTGGGATCCAGGGTCCAGGTTGCTTCGGCTTGAGCGGTCTTGAAGAAGTGCCACTCGCGTTCGACTTCCTCGCGCGTCCCTTCGAAGTCGCCACCGCGAGCCCAGTTCTCTCCGGGGCTGGTCACTTTTTCGCCGGAATACACCTGGATGTTATCCACCCACACCGTTCCAGGCCCCTCGCCGCCCATGCGGAAGTGGATGCCGCTGGCGCCGTCCGTATCCTCGAGGGCAACCACTGTGATGCTGAATTCCTGCCACTCCGTGGTCAGATTCACGGCAGTCGGCCCCCCTATCCCGGATTCCCAGCCGAAAAAGGTCAACGGGCTGATAGGTTTGCCATCCACGTGGATCATCGGGGATCCGCAGTAAGGCTTGACCTCTGCGTCCAGGGCAAAGGCTCGGGGGCGGATGAACAGGCTTCCCATTGAACACAGGGCGAGCGATATCGCAAAGCCCGGTACGCCCAATAAGAGGCGCCGCTCTCGTTTCATGAACCGTGTGCTCCTCCAAGTTAACGTCAAGCCGGGGTACACTTGCAGTTTTCACAAACAGTTCACGCATTGTGCTTGTAGTGGCGCAGCGCTTGCAAGGATCGGCTGCCAGCGGCCAGTTTCACGCGACAGTCCCGAATGGCACTAAGTCAAGGTGCGATCAATCAGGATGTTGCCTATTAGCCCGCTTCAGCGGGCTTCTCTTTGCACCCTCCTCCAGGAGGGGTGAAAGCGATGATCCATGTGCACGAGGGCGCTTCAGCGTCGCTTCTCGAAACGCTTCAGCAGATGCCTTAGGCTAAAGCAGGTCGGGAAGCCACGCTGAAGCGCGCTGAAACCTGAGAGCAGTTCCAGTTCCACCCCGGTTGAAACCGGGTGCAAAGAGGAGCCTGCTGAAGCCAGGCTAATGAAAGCCCAGCGAGCTCAAACCTTATCTTAGTGCCATTCGCGACAGTCCCCACCTCATCAGCCGCTGTCGAGAGGAGCTTCAGGAGGGGCCTCATCCCTTGACGTATACTGGCTCATCAACGGTCCTACCACGTCGTCTCGTTGGCACTTCACCTGTGCAGTCCACGCCACAGTCGTGCCGACCGCTAATAGCCTCCATATATTAGCCCACGACGTTGCACTGTTGGCGATTGGGGATTGACGATTGGGGATTGGGGATTGGGGATTGGGGATTGGCGATTGGGGTCTCGGGCTCGGGTGGTTGATGGGATGGCATCCTGCGAAACGAGGGGTACCTGACGCGCAGAACCCTGCGCTTGGCGGATTGTGGATTCAGGCGCTGGTCCATTGGGCGGCGGATGAGGTGCGATTCTGCGAGACGAGGGGTATTTGATTTGCTAATCTCTTTGATTTACACATAATGCGTGGATCGTGGCGGGTAAGGCGGCGGGGACTGATTGGTCGAGTGTGTTACTGCCTTCGGGACTCGCCCATTGGTCGCGAACGGCCGAGTGGCTCGCGAATGGCTCGCCGGAGGGATTGAATATGGTGTTACTCGGCGGTTCTGGACGTATTCCGTAGTCCGCGGAATTCCCTGGGTCACATCAAGCTCTATACGTACAGGAATGCCCTTGCACGGTAGTTAAGAAAAACTGCAAGAAGCCAATAGGCTGTTACTCGGCCCAAAGTCAAATAAACGAGAGTTAGGTGTGGCGTCCCAAGAATTCCCCAGAATTCCAAGTTGAGTCCTTGCTCACGCGAGAGGCGCGTGGAATATGTCGCCGTCTTCCATGGTTATCTTGAATCGCAGCGTTCCAAGATGGGCGTCTTGTCTGCAAACCCGCAGGGCGTTGGTATAAGGTCAGGAGTCATGATGTCTGCGTTACAAGGCGGTGGTCGAACGTGGGAGGAATTTTCCGGATGAAGAGTATCGGGAAGTTAAGATTTGCACGCGGCACGCGGACCGTTTCCGGTCTTCTGGTTTCTTCTCTCCTTGTGGCGTTCCTGGCCGGTTGTCCCTCGCAAAGCACGTTGACGGTCGCCGTGGTCGGAAATGGGACGGTCGATCCGCCGGTGGGGGCGCATCAATACCCGAATGGGACAACCGTTACGCTGCAAGCGGCGGCTGACCCGACGTATACTTTCGACCACTGGGAAGGGGCCGTCACGGGATCCGACGATCCTGTCGATTTCCAAGTGACCGGCGACGCGACGGTGACGGCGGTCTTCGTCGTGACGCCTTGGGAATCCGATACATCCACGTTTGACGTCCACCTGTCGCCGGACGTCGTCGAATTGGACCAGAATCACCAGAATATCGTCGTGCAGTCCGACACGGACAATCACGTCTACACGCTTGATGCGGCGGGTGTCCAGAGCGCCGGACTGGATATCTCGGTGGGGAAAATCCTGGTTATCGACGGCGTGGATGTGCGCCGCATTAGTGTCGTCCAGACCGTCGGCGGTACGTTGGTCGCGCAAACAGATTTCGTGGGGCTGAACGAGGTGATTCCGAACGGCACGGTGTCGTGGGATCGCGGCATCGAGTTCACGCCCAGCGTCGTCAAGTCGATCGAAATCTCAGGCGAAGCCGTCGTTTATCCGAAGGCGGGAACGCCCATCGACATCAAATTGAAGGTTGGGGACTATGATTACGAAATCAAAGCCACCCTCGACACGACGACGACGACGTTCGAAATCACAGGGACGAAGGCATTGGGCGCGGCAACGACCGCCAAGGTCGTGGCCAGCGGATTTCTCGAACGTTTCCGCAGCAAGGACACCATCCAATTCCAAAACGGCCAATGCACGGAATTCGGCCATGAACTAACCAACATGAAGGGAGAAGCGACCCTCGAGCTGATCGTTGCGGCGTCGGGTCAGGATGTCGTCGACCTCAAGTTCCCCGTTACCATCATGAAGATTCCATTTGTCGTGGGTTTCATCCCCATGGTGCTGAACGTCAAGATCCAGTTCGTGATCAAAGCGGACGTGCCCGCCGACGGTTCCGCGCACGTCAAGGCGAAGTTCACCTACGACAGCGACCTCGGCTTCACCTACAACGGCACCGCCGTTTCCGCGGGCGGACGCCTCGGCTCGATTCTCTTCGGCCAGGATACGAATCAGACCGGCGCGTCGGGCGCCATCGGGGCCAATTTCGGGATAGGGTTCCCCCGCGTCGAGTTGAGCATCCTTCAGAACTCCGTCGTGCCGTGGGCGCAGACCGCGTTTCTGATCGGCGGGAGCTACACGTTTACGCCGCCGTGTCAAACCGCCGACGCCCAATTCCTCGGCGCCGCCGGTTACAACCTGGGGCTGTTCGGCATCGTCAACGTCGCGTCGGGCACCGTGCAATTCTTCAACGAGAAGAAGCCCCTTTTGCGCTCGGGCCAATGTCCGGCCTCGGCCAAGAGCGAGGGCATTCTCGAGTCTGAGCAAGCCTTGATCTGGGAACCGCCGGGAAATCAGGGAGATCAGACTACGAATTAGTCCGGGTGAAAAGAGCGGAGCAGAGGGACGGCCAACTATTCCCGCGCTTCTCCGCGTGATACTCGTCCGGGGCGATTGGGGATTGGGGATTGGCGATTGGGGTCTCGGGTCTCGGGTGGTTGACGGGATGGCATTTTGCGAAACGAGGGGTACCTGACGCGCAGAACACTGCGCTTGGCGGATTGTGGGTTCCGGCGCTGGTCCATTGGGCGGCGGATGAGGTGCGATCCTATTAAACGGGGGTGTTTTATTGACAGATTTCGATAAACAAGCTTAAATTTGCGGCACACATCGAGAATTGAGTGGCGCGCCCCCTAATTCCGCCATGGCGATTCTCCTCGCGTTTTGTCGTTCGGTTGACTCCCCAAGAGGCAAGCTTAAGTCGCATGGAAGCATTGTGCTTCACTAGTTGATATGGATGGATCTCCCAGCCAAGTAACCTTTGGGCAAGTTCAACAATGCTCGGCGGGACTTTTTTCTTGCCGCATATCCGGCACATTGTGTACGGGAATGCTATTGCCAAATTCAGGCGGTTGCCGTATAGTGGAGGCGGGTGGGCGTTCAGCCATAATTCTTCGGGAGGCGCTGTCATGACGAAGATGAAGGCGGTTGGGCTTGGGGGAATGCTTCTGCTGCTGATGGCAGGTCTGGAAAGTTGTAACAAGACGGGGTCGCTGCAGGTGAATCTCTCTCCACCCGCAGCGGTTAACGCCGGAGCACAATGGCGCATGGACGGGGGCGCGTGGCAAGACAGTGGGACAACCGTTTCCGATCTGTCCGAGGGAATGCACCCCGTAGCATTCAAGGATGTAGTGGGTTGGGCTTCGCCCGCGCTGCAAAACGCGCAGATTACGGCTAATGAGACGCGGGTTCTCACTGCCGACTATGTTCCGAGTGGCGAAGGCGAAGGCGAAGGCGAAGGCGAAGGTGAAGGGGAGGGCGAGGGCGAGGGCGAAGGGGAAAAGGAAGGGGGCTGGGTGCGGGTGCCGCACGCCGCCCCCTGGGCAGAGCGTTACGGTCATGCGTGCGTCGTTTACAACGGTGAGATATGGCTCTTGGGAGGGATGACCGCCGGGAATCCGAGCAATGAGGTCTGGCACTCGCCGGACGGCGTAACCTGGACGCAAGTGACCAGCCCAATACCCTGGAACGCGCGGCAGAACCAAGTTTGCACTGTGTTCAACAATCAGATCTGGATTGCAGGTGGGTATGCGTGGATCGGAGGCCAAGCACAGACTTGGCAGGATGTCTGGTTTTCCTCCGACGGGGCGGAGTGGACGCAAGCCGGCAGGGACATGCCGTGGGTGTTGCCGAACGCCTTCTTGGTCTACGACGGGAAAATGTGGTTGCTGCAGGGCGGGTACTATGGTGGAAACGTGTGGTCTTCGACGAATGGTGCGACATGGACGCCCAGTGCCGCGGCCCCGCCCTGGAGCAAGTGCATGGCTGCGGTCGTGTGGCAGGGGAAGATGTGGGTCCTGGGTTCCACGGATGACAGCCGCTCGGTCTGGTCGTCGGAGAACGGAGAGGACTGGACCGAGGTGACAAGCACGGCCGCGTGGCCGAATCGCTCAGAGCCGGAATTGGTGGTCTACCACGACCGGCTGGTCCTGTTGGGCGGTGAGAGCGGGTACTACCTGAACGACGTGTGGTACTCCGCCGACGGTGAGCAGTGGGCGGAACTGACCGCAACGCCGGTGTGGCCGGAACGCT
>Ga0315274_10001453_pt1 | contig 36274 bp, 34 predicted proteins | sample YL17G02_20_MG_FD_203700 | JGI IMG/M metagenome (GOLD analysis project Ga0315274, IMG submission 203700) | Sediment microbial communities from Yellowstone Lake, YNP, Wyoming, USA - YL17G02_20 | ecosystem: Environmental > Aquatic > Freshwater > Lake > Sediment | place: USA: Wyoming | collected...
ATTTATAATTTTATCCCCGCTAATCCGATAGCTGCGTGACTCCTTGGAACCGAATACCACTTCAACATCAACTTTTATCTTCTTTTTCAGCACGTCCGCCACCCAGTGGCCAAGTTCAAGTATCCTGTAGTTCTTATGCACAAGATTGAATATCTGCCCTTTTACTTTATCTTGCGGCGCGTTAATGCATGCGATATGAGCGGCCGCAACATCTTTTACGTGCACGAGCGGCCTCCAGCTATCCCCAGCGCAATATACGAATATCTTCCCTTTTGAGAAAGCGTCTTTTGTCATTGTGTTGACCACCAGGTCCCATCTCATGCGCGGTGAAAATCCGAAAACAGTCGCCTGCCTTAAAATTACCGGGCAGAATTTGTTATCCATGAGGCTTAAGATACCTTTTTCGGCGTCTAGCTTGGATTGGGCATATTCCGACTGTGGATTGGTCTTGAAGGTCTCATCCGCGATACTGTCAACATGGAAGCCAAATATCGCAGCTGAAGACGCCAGCGTCATTCTTGAGACGCCTTTTTTCTTGCAAGCTTCCGCAACACGCATGGTACCTTCGCAGTTTATCTCGTGGTTGGCTTTTGGATCAAAATCAGCAGTTGGGTCGTTTGAAAGTGATCCAAGGTGTATAACAGACTTGACCCCGTCAAGGACGTCCAGCGGGAATTTCCTTACATCCCCCTGGACGATCTCAATCTTCTTTTCTATGTCAACAAGAGGCTCTTTGCCAAAATAAAGCTTGTCAAACACTCTCACTTTTTCGCCTTTGGCGATGAGTTCTCTAACAAGAATTGAACCGATGTAACCGGCTCCTCCTGTTACCAATATGATGCCTTTTTTGTCCATATTATCTCCTTATTTGAAGCAAAACCTGTTAATATTACCCTTTTTAATGCCAAATTTCAATTATTATGAGCTCTTTATGGTTCCCCGTGATCTTATCCCGGTTAACCCTTCTTGAAGATATCCAAATCCTTCAGCAATAAAATATACAACAACTGGCATACTGTTCATTAAAAGTCTATCGAACATAGTTCCATCGACCAGCCATCCAAAATAAGGATCCCGACTGAACTGAACGGTATACATTAGGAGATTTAAGGCCACTATCGCCAGCATATAAACAATATGCGATCTAATTATCACCCGTAATCTTGTCAAAAGCATAAGAAAAATCAAAATAAAAAGCAGCCAGCTAAGCTGCCAATTCGAATAGAAAAACATCCTCCACAAACCAAGCGTTATAACGGTCATTAATCTTCCCGTATTATCCTGGGCCGGGACACTTCCCCCTCCAGCGTTAGAAGCCTGTAAATATTTCACTACCTCTGCCTGGCTAAATATCAGCCATGGCAGAACTATCAACATAAACGCTCCAATTGGCACTATAATCTTCTTGAAATCGTCTATTACCAAGTCACGCCTTTTAATAATAAAAAAAGCAAGTATGACAAATGAGTCAATGGCTACGATAAAAAGCCCGCCCCTTTTAACAAACAGGGAAATCCCAAGTAAAATCGCGGCGACCAATAGATCCTTAAAAGATCTTTCCTTGTCATCGGCCCAACCTTTGATAAATAACAGCAGGTATATAGTGCCGGCTGAGTAGTAATAAGTCTGCGGGAAATCGGCATATGCCGTAGTGGCATGATGCGCAATAAACGGCAATGTGGATAAGAGAAAAGTGAAGAACATCGAATACAGCCTAGGATAATACCTCCTTAAAGCACAATAAAATATGAAAATTAATGATATGAAAAGGATCGCGTTAACTGACTTCATGAGCGCATCATCCCAAGCGCCCATTCCTATGGAAAACCATGCCAAGCTAAGCTGGGGAAATAACGGCTTATCGCCGATCAACTGTAAATTATACTGCATGAGGGCATTATGCTTCAGGAAAATAGCCTTTGCATGAAGAGCATAATAAACAAACGAATCCACATCGATCATGGGTTTAATTATTGCCGAGAACAACACAAACAACATCTTAAATGCTAATGCAACGATCAATCCCTTCAACGCGATCCCTTTTATATCACGCCCACCATGATCTACGGGGAACAGCTTATTAATGTTTAAGAAAATATAATTGTTATTGAGCACATAACACAATGCAACAAAAAATATCCCTATCAGGAACAATATAATGACCGGTAACGTTAAAGGGATCTTAAGTAAAGAGAGAATGAACATTATTATTGTTATCAAGCCGACACCAATGCCATAACCAAGGGCAAGCCGCTCCAATGAATTCTCTTCCCTTTTAAATATAATAGCGGTAAAAGCTAGCCCAAAAGCTGTTGTTATTAAGACGGTCGCTATAAGTCTTACAATTATCATTGCTTGTTCCTTCGTTTTAATATATACGCATTATCGTTGAATTTTGCATAAACTGAAGATGCCTGCATAAGCTCTCCTTCCGGGGCCTGATTAAAAACAACAATATATTCAGCGCCTTTTTGCTGTTCGTGAGGGAATAAATAATATCTGGCCTTAATTTCGTCATATATCGGGGGTATCCTTGAGTCAAACGGCACGCCATCCGGCAGCTTTATCCTGCAAAATTCCATGAATTCATAGAATCCGGGGGTGTTCGCAGCTACCATCTTTTGGCTTGTTGTCTTAAAAGCATATTTACTGAATTCTTCTTTTAATATGTTCCAATCATTATAAAGTGAGTTTAATGCTAAAAGGACCCAAAAAGCAAAAGATGCAATAATCGTTCTATAAGCCATTTCTTTCAGGTGGTCAATAATGTTTGATCTATATTGCGACCTTATCCACATGATCAGCTCAATTATTAGAAATACTATAAATGCGATGCCTATGATCCAATAGATATAAAAGAAGATCGTTCTTCCGAATAATGTGCTGCTCTGTATCGTGTTTATTGTGCTGCCGATTATCGCCCGGCCTCTTGGAGAAAAGAATTCCTGATGACCGGCGATCATATTCGTTATCATGTTCCCCTTAATTACCCTGATATCATCAATTTCAACCACGCCCGGCTTATCTATCGGCGATAATAGTATCTGGTCAGCCCTTCTAAAGAAGTCTTTATCAAAAAAGGACAGGTTGATGTAGTAATTATGGAACCTGCCCTTTTTCCCCAGGTAAAAGGCCTGCATTTTGGCACGTGAAAAGTTCTGTTCGTTATATCGTCGCCAGAAGACATTGGCCATCCCGCTTTCGGAGGCCCTCATCCTTATTACCAAGGTGTCCAGATCGTCATATATTATGCTCAGGAAATTCGGGCTTACAATGAACGGCTGTCCTGTCTTTTCTGTAATTACCAAATTGCCCATTTCTGAAACAATCTCAGTGCCCTGACTTACCGCCATCCATCCCAAGCTTCCGCCTTCAAAATCCCATATAAATGGTTCTCTTGCGAAAGCCGGGATAATGAACATTGCAACAATGAACAAAACTATGATTGATTTACGTTCCATGCTGTATTACCTGCTCATTTGAAGCTGATATTTTAAATAGTATCCCAGTTAATGCCCAGAATAACATGGCTATCTTTGATGCCTCAAATGCATCATGAAAGACCGCGTTCATAAGCAATATGATCAAAGACATGAGCATGAACAATGAGAACTCATTTAATGCTCTATTGTCATAGTTTTTCCGATAATTTCCAATAAATATCGATAACATGCCTCCCATTATCCATGCAAATGCCAATAAGCCAAATATGCCGTTCTCTCCCAATATCCTGATATAATTGCCATCGACTGCTTCGCCAAATGCCGATGGCCCCAGCCCGAATAACGGATGCTCAAGAAAGCTTCTATATACAACCGACCATCTGATATATCTTATTATAAGGCTCATGTCGACGTTCTGCTGTTCTGTCTCGGACAATTCGGGATTCATGCTATGGGAAGAGACATTATTTGGATCTGCAGATATTGCCATTACCATCGGAACATTCCCCTCTTTAGGCAAATCGATAAAACGCCCCCTTGTCAGATCAGGCATCAGGAAAAATGCTACTATAGTAATGGCGATCATGATAGGCAAAATACCTTTCCGCCCTTTTTCAATAAAAGAGAATGCCATTCCTGCCGCAAAAACACTGAAGATCGCGGTCCGCGAAGCCGTCAGCATGACCATATATAGCATTATAATCATAATCAAATAGTTTATTGCCGAATACTTTTTTAGATAAATTGCCAAAAATATCGGGAACATCATTGCCAAATAGGTTGAATATTCATATGGACCGTTAAAGACAGAAAAGACCCTGCTAATTTCACTGTTTTGGACATAGCTGCCTGCTGAATATGCGCCTACTATCCCGAATAATTGCAATATGGCGACAATTGCTGTCGCAAAAACCGTTATCAGCAATACGTTTCTAATTGTTGGCATATTACCTTGGTCAAATGTCCAATATGCTATTGCAAACAAAATAAAATATTCAATCCTTCTCAGAAAAAATAGCCATCCCAATAAGACAGAGCTTATCGTGCCCTGATAAAAACCGGCCATCAGCGAAATAAAGGTTACAATAATAAATATGGCGATTGGCAGAGCCAGTTTAGGCAATTTAAAAGCTTTTTTTGATATTAACATATGCGCAATAACTCCCATAGATATCAATAATACATAAACATCTTCGATCCTTATACTAATGTAAGTATCAGGAACCTGTAGTAAACTAAATTTCGGTAGCAAGACAACAAGGGCTATTAGTATCGGCAAAATATATCTATTATCAACAATAGAAGCGGCTATTAAGATGAAGAATAAGGCAATAAACAGGCTAGTCCAACCCAGATAATATATTGAAAATACCGCAATGATCAAGATGCCTAGTAAGCTCATATAAAGCCACCCTGCTTTTATCTCACCATTTACTTTGGGTGATCTTTTGTTCATATTATACAAACCAGCCTATTATCTGCCCCGGCCTTACGATCGCCTTTTTCATTATCTCGCGTCTTTTCCGAACGGTTAAAGGCAGTAACAATATAATTTGCAACCATGCAAGGATCATATGCGGCTCCCTGAAGATCACATAGATCAATGCCTTCAATTCGTGCCACAATATTATGTGAGCCGATTTCAGGATATTTATTAAATGATCATCCTTGATCATCATCAAATATCTGTTCTTATATGAATGCCTTCTTATAAAACGTGGAATCTTCCTTCTGGCTATTCCGGAACCCCAACCCCTAAGATGATAAGCGATCGCTTTGGGATCGTAGATTATCTTCCATCCTCTTAATCTCGCCCTCCAGCATAGGTCCAGCTCTTCTTTGTGGGCATAAAAAGATTCATCGAAATATTCATCAAATAATTTAACATCCTCAAGCATCTCGCGACTGCAAAGCATCGCCGCTCCGCTGGCAGAAAAGATCTCGCCCGGAGCATCATACTGACCCTTATCCTCCTCTCCTTGCCCCCTGTCCGTCGTGCGCCGGCTCCTATAAATTACCAGCCCCGTGGAATCAATGACCTTATCAGATTCATTGCCATCTCTAAGCAAAAGTTTCCCCATTACGCAGCCGATATCCTTGCCAGCTCCGATCGCACCCAATAATTCCTCAATAAATCCTTTTGTTATAAATACATCAGCGTTCATTATCAGCACATGATCGCCCGACGATCTTCTTATAATGTTATTATTGTTCTCGCAATAACTTTTTCTTTTTTCGTTAGTGATCACCTTTACGTAATTATATTCATTTTTGAGCATATCCGAGGTGCCATCAGAAGAGGCGTTGTCAACAACATACACTTCGCAATCTATGTTATTACTTATGTTTTCTCTAACATGATTGAGGCATTTACGAAGAATTTCTTTCTCATTTGTTGCTATTATTGATATTGTAAGCAATTTTTCTTCCTCCACATCCAATGTGCGCGCCTCAATAGATCAATCCATCCGAGATATTCTTCTAATAATGTATTTAATATACCTCGTCCAATTTACTGCTGACCGTAGAAGGTTGAATAGGTGATGCGGTAAGATGCTATATAACGGTTTTTTGATCATTCCGTCCACTATGGCAAAACGTAATAGTTTAAAAGACAAGAACTTTCTATCCTTCTTATTACTTAATGCAACCATAAGAACATCCCATGGGGAAACAGAAAATGGCGCAGTGCGTTCAAATTTTTGGAGAACATCATTATATTGCGGTTCCTGTATGGAATCCATGAGGGTCCTGATCAACTCTTGTTCTAACTGGCTTTTATTTGCCCTTGATGCACCATATTGTTCTGCATGTGACCTCATTACGGCAAGTACTTCCGGTATATAACAAAAACCATACCGAAAAACTGCGACATGATGCGCGAATGTATCACATGACCACTTATGTTTCGGCAGCCAACCGCCAACTTCTAATAGCACCGATCGTTTAATAATAGTAGTGTGCGATATTATTGGAGTAAATGGTTCTCTTAGAAATAGCCTTACAGATTCATCCGGAGAGAAATATTTAGGTTCTTTACTAAGATAAAGATACTTTTTTATATATTTATCCCCTATTTTCACTTTGAGGTCTGAACAACAGAGACTGGCTTGTGGATATTTTTCAAGAATAGCCATTGATTTTTCAATAAAGCCCGGAAGCACTTTATCGTCAGATGCTGCCGAATAAACATAATCACCAGTAGCAATATCAAGAGCGCTATTAACAGAAAATACTCCCCCCATGTTCTTTTCATTCCTAATTAGCTTTATAATATCGTGCTTTCCCATAAATCTCTCAATAATATCAACGCTATTATCTGTTGATCCATCATCAACTATAATCAATTCCAATGGCATTAAAGACTGCGTTAGGATAGCCTCTAATGCTTCGGAAATATAATGCCCATAATTATAATTCGCCATTATTATAGAAAGCGTTGGTTTCTTATTCACTGAACAACTCCTAATCAGAACTTTATTATTGCTCTTCCTGTCTCACCTTTTTCAAGTACAATGAAAGCATCATCGGCCTCAACTTCATTCTTAGTATAAGAATACTCTTTAATACTCAATTCGCTATTTCGTTTAAATCTCGATTTATAGAATAAGCTATGCTCATATTCTTTTCATGCCACAATAAGCGAATATTAAGGATGTGCTTCATATGTTTTCCTTACTTTGACACTACTATTAGTTGTGCAATTATTAACCACGGCAATCTCATCAGCACGCATAGATTGTTTGAGGACAGCTTAAAGAGCTTGCCCAATATATCGCCCTTAATTATAGTTTGGCATTGCCACAAACAGTGATTTTTGCATTATTTTCGTTCTTTCCTTTTTTGCTCGTCTCTCCACGATACAAATAGATCACAACATAACAATATGAGCATAATTACAATGATAAATAATGATATTATGAATCTCCATCTCATATTTTGTATTCTATAAATGATAAATATGACAGGTGAGATTAGCACTATATTTGATAGTTGTTTTATTATTGGTTCCAGGATGGCAAATCTTAAAAGCTTAAAAGACATGAATTTATGATATTTTTTATTGCTTATGACAACCATAAGAACATCCCATGGGGACACAGAAAATGGGGCTGTACGCTCAAATTTCATTAGAACGTCCCGATAAGGTGAGGTTTGAATTGAATCCATAAGAGTTCTAATAAGCTCACGCTCAAGCTTGCTATTTTTTGCGCTTGATGCACCATACTGTGCTGCATGTGCCCTCACAAAAGTAAGAACTTCAGGAATGTAACAAAACCCATACCTAAAAGTCACCACGTGGTGTGCGAATGTATCACATGACCATTTATGCTTAGGCATATATCCGCCAGCCTCAAGTAGAGCAGAACGCTTAATAATGGTAGAATTGGCAATTATCGGCGTAAAATCGTGTTTCATAAAGAGCCTAACGGACTCTTCCGGGGAATAATACTGCGGTTTATTGCTGAGATTCAATTTTTTTTTATAATTGATTTTACCTACATTAACGATATAATCCGAACAACTAAGGCCTGCTTTGGTATTCTCCGATAGTAGATTCATTGATTTTTCTATAAATCCTGGAAGAATTTTATCGTCAGAAGCTGCTGAGTATATATAATCACCCGTTGCCTCATTAAGAGCTATGTTTATCGCATTATGCCCTCCAATGTTCTTTTTATTCTGAATTAATTTAATCCATGGATATTCTATCTGGAATTTCTTAATTATACTAACGCTGTTATCAGTCGATCCGTCATCTATTATAATAAACTCTGTTGGCCTGAACGATTGTTTAACTATTGCGTCTATGGCTTCACCAATGTATTTACCATAGTTATAATTCGCCATTACAACTGATATTGTCAACTTATTCTTGTTGTTTTTGCAGCTCATAATATTGTCCTTATCATTATTCATATATATGATTTTGCTATTTCACTTTATTTACACATTCCATATAATGCCTTTTTATTGCTTTTCTTATAATTGCAGATATATTCTCGACGGCCAGTTCTTTATAATTAAATGCTTTTACGTCCGTCCCTTCGTTAAGCTTATGCTTATCCCATACATCATCCACGAGTGCCTCAAAAAACCATGTTCGCACTGTTGTTTTCCAAAAAGGATCGTAATAGTCTTCATACCACAAATACTTAAATTCTGAAGGGATAATCTTTAGTTCTTCGAATATTTCTCGTTTTACACCATCAATTTGTTTTTCATTTGTTTCTAGCCTCCCACCGAATAATGACCAAACACCAGGAGCAGATATGTGTGGCTTTTTATCACGTAATTGCATAATATATTTATTCCCTAAAAGTAATATTGCATGAGATGTTTGAATTATTGATTTATTCTTTATTGACATATTAACATTTAGATAATTACAATGGCTTCACGATCATATTCTCAAGGAACTCCTTACGGTCTAGATATGGATACATATCTTCTAAAGGTCTGGGTACTCCGGTCCCATCGGGCTTCATATCAAAACCGACACTCGGAATCAATTGCTGGTCTTTTGAGATCATGATCTCACATACGGCTGGGCCTGGACACCTTAATATCTGCTGTAATTTTCTATTCAGCTCTTTATGATTATTGATTCTGACAGCCTTGATCCCATATGCCCGGGCTACTTTTTGGAAATCGGGCAAGCTTACCCCTCCTTCTGCGCATGAGCCGATATACCTGCTCTTAAGAAATCCGTCCTGTGTATGCCGAATCGCAAGATATCCGCTATTATTAAAAATGAATATCTTTATTGGTAGTTTATGATGAACAATAGTTTGAAGCTCCTGAATATTGAATTGGATACTTCCATCGCCTGTCATGCAAATAGTTCGCTTTTTGCCGTTCGCAAAACAAGCTCCGATGCTTTCCGGCAACCCTGTTCCCATGGCGGCGATAGCACTTGATACTAGCAAGCGCTGCCCTTTCTTTATCTTAAGCCCCTGAAACGACATATAAAGAGCCGTCCCTCCGCCATCAACCACAATGACATCCCCTTCACTTAGCTTATCCGACAACGTATCGATGAAAACATAAGGGTTCACGTATTTTTTTTGGGCTTTCCATTCTTTTGGTACGGCATTATATGATTTATATTTTATGCATTTTTTTTGCCATTGGTTGATGTCCAAGCATTCCCCCGGACCCATCTTATCTAGCATCCTGCTCAAAAATGTCCTCGCATCACTCTGTACGGGCACATCCACCTTGACAGTGCTGTTCCCCAGTTCTATAGGATCAATATCTACCATTATCTTCTTTGATTCCCTAGCAAAAGCCAAAGGATTGGCACCGAATATGGTCATGCAAATATGCGAACCGATAGCTAATAGAAGATCGCAATTCTGGATGGCAAGGTTGCCTCCCCTCTGTCCCGCATTGCCGATCCTGCCGGCATATAAATTGCTTTCAGTAGGTATCAGATCACTTGCATTCCAGGAAGAAACAAAGGGTATCTTATATTTTTCAATGAAATTCTTGAACTCTTTATCAGCTCCTGCAAGTCGTATCCCGTATCCGGCTAAAATTATCGGCCTTTTCGCATACTTTATAAGATCAATAATGCGGTTTTCCAGTTTATCAAGCGAGTAATCCGGCAAAATAGTTTCCTTGATCTCTGAGGCGTCAAAACCCTGTAGCGCATCCGGATCGACCGACGCCCACTGCAGATTCAAAGGCAGGTCGATCCAGACCGGGCCAGGCCTGCCGCTGCGCGCAATATAGGCCGCTTTTTGCAGGTAATATTTAATTTTTTTTGGGTCATCCACCATGACCGAATACTTTGTAATATGCGAGACCAGGGAAAGAATATCGAACTCCTGTGCACCGATCTGGCGAACAGGCTTTCCCCGTGAAGTGTGTTCGATCCTTGCCTGTCCCGATATATATATGCATGGGACAGAATCCAACCAGGCGGCAAGGACACCTGTAATGGCATTTGTTCCTCCAGGTCCCGTTGTTACAAAAGCAGCTCCAATGTCATTTCGCACACGTGCATAAGCTTCTGCCGCTAAGGCGGATGCTTGCTCGTGATGATTGAATATTGGGTAGGTCTTAGGATTTTTATCCAGGGAATCGGCAAAATGAACAATACCGCCACCTGTTATTCCAAAAACGTATTTTATGCCTTCTTTTGCCAGAAAATCCGCCACATAATCGGTTAATTTCATATTATTTCCTTTACTTTTTTTTCAAGACATCCCTAATCTTTTCAATGCCCCTTGAAATATTCTCACTTGTATTCGCGAAGCAGAACCTCACATAACCTTCGCCATGCTCTCCAAAATAATTGCCCGGGCAAACGGCAACCCCTGCTTTTTCAAGTATAAGGTCCGTGAATTGCTCACTCGACAATCCGGTCCCTTTTATGTTGGGGAAAGCATAAAATGCTCCTTTCGGCTTTATACACTTAACTCCTGGTAACGAATTTAAACCTTCTACAATAAGGTCCCTTCGTTCCCTGAATTTTTCGACCATTTCATCGATAGGTTTTTGGCTGCCAGAAAGGGCGTTCATTGCCGCCTCCTGTATGAATGGTGAAACGCATGATGATGTTGTCTCAAGCAACAGGCCCATTTTTTCTATTATATCTTCCGGTCCGGTGACCGCACCAATGCGCCATCCCGTCATCGCGTATGACTTGCTCAAGGAATGGACCACGATAGTTCTTTTTTTACATTCATCGTATTTGCTTGGTGATGCAAAGCGTGTCTCAGCATCTTTGTATATCATCCTAGCATATACCTCATCGCTAACCAGATAGACATCATGCTTATCCGCTATCTCATAGATCCGCCTCATTTCCTCCTCAGTCATGACCGAACCTGTTGGGTTATGAGGTGAGTTGATAATAATCATCTTTGTCTTTTTTGTCATCGCTTTTTCAACGTCATTTGGATTCAATCTAAACTGATTCTCCTCATAAAGCGGTACCTTTATCGGTTTAACATCAAGGAAACGAATAATGGAGTTGTAAGACACGAATGAGGGATCGCTTATAATAACTTCTTCGCCAGGATTAACCGCACAGGCAACAGCATAGAATATCTGCACATTCGCACCTGCTGTAACTAGCAGCTGTTTCATGCTAGGCTTGAATCCTCTTGATCTTTTTGTTACCTCTGCACACACCTCTTTATATTCCAATAATCCCGATGAAGGCGCATAATGAGTATGACCGCCCTGTATGGATTTACATGCGGCATCTACTACATTTGGGGGTGTATCGAAATCAGGATCCCCGATCTCAAAATGGATGATCTTTCTGCCTTGCCGTTCAAGCTCCTTGGTCTTGGCAAGAATCTGGAACATCTTTTGGCCTTCGAGCTTTAATGCTTTATCAGATAATCTTCTCATTTTTACGCCTCATCTCTAGTCCCCAGTGTTAAAATAGTGTCTACTCTGCCCGCCATCTACAGGTGTTATCGTACCTTGACAGAAAGAAGCAGCTTCGGAACACAAAAATACCACCATCGGGCTCACCTCTTCCGGCTTGCCGAACCTTCCCAGAGGACACCTTTCCTTTAGATATTTTTCAGCTTGTTCGGGATTTTCCCGGAGCACACGCTCCCAATGTCCCCCCTCTGTTACTACAGCCCCTGGTAATACCGCTGACATAACGACATTGTCCGTTTCTATTGCCAGCACTCTGCCCATGCTTCTGGTATAAGCAGTAAGAGAGGCCTTTGCTGAACAAAAGGTCACTGGCCCATTATTTTCCATTGATGCAGTAGAACTGATGTTCACGAGACGGCCCCAATCCTTTTTTTTCATGTTCTGGATAAAAAGGTCGTTCAATTCTATAGCTATCTCTAGATTAAGGCGGAACATTTTCCTCCAGTCTGAGATTGAGCAATACGGATCCTTTATCTCCAGTGTACTGCCAATATTGTTAACTACAATATCTATTTCACCAATATTCTTTTGAATATCATCAAATAGTTTTTTTGGGCCGTCCTCATCCATTAAATTACATATCATTGCATAATGGCCAGCTTTTCGCCCGCCAATTTGCTCCATAACCTTGCTCAATTCTTTTTCATTCCTTGAGGTTAGCACAACCTTAACCCCTTCCTTGGCCAGATCAACTGCTATCGCTTTACCTATCCCCACAGCAGAACCGGTCACTAATGCCTTTTTCCCTTTTATTCCATAATCCATAAATATTCTCCTTTCTATTAAATTGTATTAAGCGGCAGTATTATATGTTTTGGATTCAGCTGGAATAGTTTCTGCATGATCTTTCTCACGTTATTCATGGAAGAGATCGCTGTAATAAGAACCACCGAATCCTGGATATCCTTAATCGTTGCCATTGTTTTAATGCTAACAGGCAGGTTAATATAATACAATCCTTCTTTGCTTTTATCGTCGTCTATAATACATTTTAAGCAAGACAGATCGTTTTTTAGATAATAGCTTAATACTGGCAACATAAGAGCAGCCCCATATCCATATCTCTGTTCGTTTTTGTGCTTTAGCAATCGCCTGTTCGTCGCGCTCATATTACTCTTAAACACTTCATAGCTATCCAATATTTCCCCTGATGTCATCTCCCTAATCTTCCGTTGATATTTCCACCCCTTTCTTGCTTTTTTAAAAGCGATTATTATCGACCCCAAATGACTAATGTCTATTGTGTAATCTAATAATTTAAAACCATATTGTTTTAATATATATATTATTGATTGAAATGAAAATAAATTAAGATGCTGGTGATAGACCTGGTCAAATCTGCATGATGTTATCAATGCGTCTAAAAGAGGGATCTCAAAAAACAATATCGTATCATCCGAGGCAAGGTCAACCATTTTATTGAACATCTGCTTAGGGTCGCTGAGGTGCTCTAGTGTGTCCTTGCAAATTATCACATCTATCTTTTCGCTGATATTTGCGTCCTCGTAAAATTCACCAATGGCGATTATATTATTTTTCGAGCACTCTTTTTCCTTTCCTTTCAATATCGGATCAATGCCGATAAGCTTATATGCTTTTCCCTTTAATGATTTCAGCAGATAAAGGTCATTGCATCCGATCTCAACAATGGTGCCCATTTTCCTGCTTTTCATTATTTTATTGAAGAACATCAGGAACACATCCACGGACTCTATCGCAGTCCTGCTCGCAGATGTCCTGAAATGGTATTTGTCGGCACCGCCATATTGAAGGTTAATGTCGATTACGTTCTGCATTTGGCCATGCCCGCATTTCTCGCAAAAATAGAATCCTTGATCCACAAATCCTGCTTTCTTATGGGGTTTTTGCCTGATATATATCTCGGTTATCGGGAAATCGGGAAGGTCAATGAGTGGGGCATCAGCTTTTTTCCCACATATCATGCATTGTCCGCGCTTTTCATATGCGATATTTGTATAATTGTCTATATTCATATATTTATCCCTTCGCTGTTTTCTTGTTGGATATCTCAGCCAGAAAACACTTCACTTGTTCCCTTTCATCCTCTTTCGGCGCCCATATAGGGAATTCAACATCCTTTTCTTTTACAAAAGGGCCCGTATAAGTTTCATGATATACCAGCCATTCAGATGTGGGCACGGGCATGTGCCATATGCTGTCAGAAACGCGGAATATGAAAGGCTTCCTGCCCTTGTGAGGAGCCATTTCAATCTTGTCGATCACTTTACCATCATTATCAAATATGAAAACTGACATTGACCCCTCAATAATATGGTAAGATTCGCTTTTTCCTTTTGGATGACGATGTGGCGGCATATATGTATCTTTATGGAAAACTATCACCATTTCCTGAGTCCGATCATCGCCCGAATGATGCATGCACAGTCTGAAACGCTTGCGGGGCGAGGCCAGAGCCTGCTTTTTAATATTATCAATATCCTTTGCCGTCACAATTAATATGTCTTTATCGTTGAAAATTGCTTCTACCATATCTATAACTTAACCTTTAACTGACTGACATTCTTATCCAGTAACTCGACTTTCTTCTGAATTATCTCATCTGAAAGCGTATATCTCATACCTAGAACAGACACAGATAATGAATTATCAAGATGGTTCAGCCGTGCCCTGGGCTCAGAATATTTAATGTCTGAAAAGGATACGGATTTATAACCCATTTTATCCTTATATTTACTCTGTTTTATGATCGAATCCGCAAGCACGGTGCGGATAACAGGAGGCGTGCTTGCAAGATGACATTTCTTTATGTCAGGATGTTCAGTAAGCCTGAAAAGCCCTTCAGCCGTGTCCCTGACGTCAATGATTGAGAACATATTGTCATGCGCCATTTTTGCATCCGCTTTTAAAAGCGTTTCATAGGTTAATTTGATAACGCAACGATTCTCCATGGTCCAACCAACATTCCAGCCGGTCCTTACTATACAGCTATTCCCTTTGACCTGAGAAAGATATTTTTCAATTTCATACTTCATCCTTCCATATAGATTGAGGGGATTGGGTTGTGAACTTTCATTATAATTGCCGGTTTTACCGTCGAATACTTCAACCGAAGACATGAATATGAGGCGCGCCCCTATGCCCAACACATCGTCAATTACTCGCTTTGTCGCCACAATATTAAGGTCCTGGGCCTCTTTCTGATTATTAAATATCCAGGAAGGATTGCTGTAGGCAGACAATAGATAAACCACATCGTCCTTGCTCAGGTCACTGATAATCAACTTTATCGATTCGGCCAGCATGTTAAATCTGATCAACCCTTTTTGTTCCTTGTCGTTATAGCTGCCCACGACCTTCGCTCCCGCTGCTTTTGCAGTGGAATATAAGCTGCTTCCAATCAAACCGGATGCTCCTATGATTATTATGCGCATTTCAGGGCTTCATCCTTATCATGCATTTTATTGTCTCGCCTTTCCGCATCGCATCAATTGCCTTATTGATATCATCAAGTTTGAATGTCTGCGTGATCATATGTTTTAAGCTCAACTTCTTCTTCTTGTAAAGATCGATGAATTTCGGGATATCCGTTGAAGGCTGGCTTTCTCCGCCGTGTGAGCCTGTTAAGACCTTCCCGAAATGCAAAGGAAGCGTATATATGCACACTTTTTCTCCTTTTTTAGGGACGCCTACCAGGATAGTGCGCCCTTTGGGAGCAGTTGCTTCATAGGCCTGCTCGATAACCTTCACGTTTCCAGTGATGTCCACTGCCACATCTACGCCTTTACTTCCAGAAATATTTGTTATTTCTTTTAGAACATCTTTTTGGGCACCATTGATAACATGCGTAGCACCGAGTTCCTGAGCAAATTTAAGCTTATTATCATAAATATCTATCGCGATTATTGTCTTAGCTCCGACCAATGCTGCAGCCTGAACAACATTCAAGCCAACCCCTCCTACACCGAACACAGCTATTGATTCTCCTGTCCTCAATTTTGCGTTGTTATTCACCACGCCGAATCCCGTAGTGATTGCGCACCCCATTAGTGCTGCAACTTCAAAATCAACATCTTTCGGGATCGATGTAAGTCGGTTCTCGGAAATTATCGCCTTCTCATTGAAAGTCGTTACCCATCCTGCATTCACAGTTTTATCGCCCCATTTATACTTCGGCGTGGCCGACTCGATACCAAGCCCTTTTCTCCAATGCATGACTACATGGTCGCCTTTCTTTACCCTTTTCACCCCTGGGCCTGTCTCCTCAACGATACCTCCCCCCTCATGACCCAACAGATGCGGCAGGAATCTATCGGGGCCCTTTACTCCGTCTATTTCCCCGATCTGAGAACCGCAGACGCTGCTGGAGACAACCTTCACAAGCACCTGGCCTTTTTCCAGTTTTGAAGGAAGCTCAATATCAGCAACTACCAAGGGTTTATTCTGCTCAACCAATATCGCTGCTTTCATCTATCTCTCCTATTCAAAATATATGAACTCATAATCGCCCGTGTATCCGAATTCCTTAAAAAGGAATGTCCATTCGTCCGGTGTCAGGAAGCATTCGCCTGTCAGGACCCAGCACTGCAGGTTAAAGAGCTCCTGTTCATTGCGATAGCCTTCAACAACCACAAACTTATTCTTCCCAACGCGTTCGATCTCCTTTAGCGTAGGTTTTAGGTCCTGAAGAAATAAGTTATGGAGAGTATTGATCGATATTATTAGGTCAAATTCCTTGTCCTTATAAGGATATTTATCTTGTGCCCTGTGTATAGATAATTTGTCCTTAATCTCCGGTTTTGCGTTATCAATCGCATATTTTGAAATATCAAAACCAGTGACCTTGCATTGCGGAAGCAGCTTTGTAAACTCATAAAGTAGGAATCCCTTACCACAGCCTACATCAAGTATTTTAGCGTCTGGCTTCATCTTATATTGATCTATCAGCTGCTGTGCGACCATTGCCCATCTTCCATCATATTTAAAGCCCCCATATCCCGTCCTTCTGTCGCCATCCCAATACTCCAAATCATATTTTTTCGCCAATTTCATGCACTCGACTTTATTGTCCATCATGCGGCCGATATAATCCCTCTTTGTCGCCTTGTGCAGTTTATTTATTATTGCAAGTGATTTGCCCATTTGTTCCCCCTATCTTCCTAGTTCGCTCATGACAGTCTCAACGACCTTCTCGGATGTTATCCCAAAGTATTTTAGTTGTTCGCCCTGTGAACCGTATTTGTCCGGGAAAACATCGGGGATCCCGATCATTGAAAGCTTTACCCCTAAGCCTTCTGAGGCCATCACTTCCGAGACAGCGCTCCCGAGCCCTCCGATCAGCGTATGCTCCTCGATGCTGACAGCATGTTTCTTTCCTTTTAAAGCCTGAGTAACAGCATTCTTATCAAATGGTTTCAAAGTGTGCATATGAAGTATCTTGCAGCTGATATTCTTTTTCATTAGAGCATCGGCTGCATCGATCGCCATCTTGAGTGTTATTCCCGTAGTGAGTAGCAGGACGTCTTCCCCGCTCCTGTATTCTATCGCCTTTCCTATCTTGAATAGCTTGTCGGACAAGCTAACAATAGGATCACCACCCTTAGCGAGCCTTATGTATATCGGTCCATCAAGATCAACAGTCTGGGGCATTAATCTTTTCATTTCCTCTGCATCGCATGGGGCCACGATGGTCATGTTCGGGATCGCCCTCATTATTGCGATATCATCAAATGCCAGGTGCGTTGCTCCAAGAGGAGCGTATACCAGGCCTCCGCCGCTCCCTATCAACCTTATCTTTTGTTTATGCATTCCTGCATCAAGCAAAACTTGTTCATAGACCCTTCTTGTCAGGAAAACTCCTACAGTGTTCAGATAAGGTATCTTGCCATTCATGGCAAGCCCGGTCATTACACCGACAATGGCTGCCTCAGAAACACCCTCCATGAAGAAACGGTCAGGCATTTCCTTCTGAAAATCAGAAAGTGTACCTGCACCTATATCGGAACCGAAGAAAAGGATCCTGTCATCTTCCTTTGCCATCCTGAATATCTCATTAAGACAAGCTTTTCTCATACTTGATCCTCCAGATCTCCATATAGCTCCCGCATCTCAACATCAGACACTTTTGCCTTATGATGCCAGTCGGCGTTTGCTTCCAATTTCTTTATCCCTTTACCTTTTAACGTATGGCATATAAGCATACTTGGTTTGCCCTTTTTGAACCGAACACATTTCAGCGCTTTCTTTAATGCATTCACATCATGTCCATCCACCTCGCATACCTCGAACCCAAAGCTCTTCCATTTGTCCGCGAATGGCTCAAGGTCAAGCACCTCACAGGTGTTTCCAAAGCACTGCATCTTATTGTAATCCACAATACCGATAAGATTGTCCAGCCTGTGTTTTGAAGCGAACATAGCTGCTTCCCAGACGGATCCTTCATTACACTCCCCATCACCCATTAGTACAAAGGTCCTGTAGCCCATTTTGTCGATCTTTGCACTAAGTGCAATACCCGCACCGATAGGCAGTCCATGACCAAGCGATCCTGTAGACGCTTCTACTCCCGGCACCTTGTTCGCATCAGGGTGTCCACCAAGAATAGAATTGAATTCACAGAATGTATATAGATCGTCCTTAGGGAAGAACCCTTTTTCCGCGAGCATCACATATAATGCAAGGCAACCGTGCCCTTTGCTCAGTATAAACCTGTCCCTTTCCTTCCATGAGGGATTCTTAGGGTCTATCCTAAGGATGTCCTCGTAAAGCACGCGCAGTATCTCGACGATTGAGAGTGCAGACCCAATATGCCCCCGACGGGCATGCTCAATAATTTTAAGTATCTCTTTGCGGTATTTCTTCGACCGAGCGTCCAGAATGCTATGATTCATGCTATTGTCTCTTTCGCCAGGGATAGCGGAAATATCATGTTATTAAACTCCCGTATAGCCGACTTAAGCTTCGCTCGAGCCTTTTCCAGCTGTCTTTTTAATACAATTCTATCATGCGTTAAGTGTTTTCCAAGGAAGGCGTTCAGAATTATCTGGCACCACTTTACTGACAATAAAGCATAAACGAGTGATAGTCGCCTACATAGCCTTCTATCATGGCCGAAATGATTCATCATTTTATCCAGGAATTCCTTTCTATATTTTACAGGCATCGGCGAATCTGGTTGAAGAAAAAAGTCCGATACTGCCTTAGCAGGGTCGTCCCAGCCATAATATTCAAAATCAACAAAAAAGATCCGCCCTTTCCTATTCTTTAATATATTATGGAAACCAACATCAGATGGGCTAAGGAACATTTCTTTACGCATTAATTTTCTATCTAATTCTGCGCTGGTTGAATTCTGAAAAATAAACTCCTTGATCTTCATAAAAAAGGGATCAAGCTCTATCCTGACAAACGTTAGCATTTCTTTGCATATGGGCACTCTGCATTTAATCGATCTTAGTCTGTTCATCCTATTCGTAATGAGATCGATATAGGAGTTGATACTGAAACACGCTTCTGAAGCTATTGGCTGTTCTGATGCGTGCCTTTTGAGACTTAGACGCTTCATTGCTCCAAGTATATTTGCCGCCGAACGGATGTCATTGAGCTTGATCTTCTTGCCGCTAATTTTATTTCCTTTAATGAATGAGTAAACGGCTGTTTTTTTTGCCTTGTCCGCCGTTATCGGACAAGGGATTCCCCTAATACCGTTGTCCCACAAGAATGAAAGGCCGTTAAACTCCGTCGCGATCCGGTCGCGACTATCATTGTTTTTCATGTGGTATTCTTTGACAAGGTATTGATTGCCCTTATTGGTCCGAGCCTTGAAAACGGAGCAGTTGAACGCGCCCTTCAAACCCCTAAAAACAACTATCCTCTCATTCGATGCGCGGAGCAATAGACCGGCCGCAGTCCTTTGCACGCTCATATTCCCTCTGGGGAATAAATATTCCTTTATTGACCGCCAATTCCGAAAGCACAGGATAGACTTGTCTCTGCGATCTCCCATTCTTGAGAAAAGAACTTTTTCGACGCCTTCCGGGAAATCCTTGTGCAGGAGCATCTCGGGAAGGTCGTCAATGAAATGCGTGCAGCCTTTGGCCCTGATGCGCGCGATCTTTCCCGCGATCGTTTCCTCGAACACGATATCTTTTTCGTTCAATCCGTATTTGGAGATGAACTTATTGTCCTTAAGCCATTTTCGCGCCGCGACCCGCAGATTAACCCTCGGCCCCATGGCTGGATACATCGTTTTTTGGCTTAATATTGAGACCCTCACCTTTTCCTGTTTGCATTTGAGCAAAAAACATCCGACACCTTCAATAAGCTGGGCTTCCTTCATGTGCAGTCCATATACTATCCCCTGCAATTCTGTCCATTTATCATTACCGTGAGGAAGTCTTCTTATTGCATCCCGGATAGCTTGTTTATTCCTAATTGTCCCCTTTTGTATAAGCCCAAGTTTTAGCGCCTGATGATAGAAAGCGTCATCATAATTGACGATTGTATTATCAAAATCAATCCCAATATGGATATTGTTCTCAGGCTTTATGCACATATTTGAGGGGTTCCTTTTTTACCTCTTCCCATTCACGATCGATCCAGTCAATGACACCTTTAAGGCCTTCTTCCATGGATATTTGAGGTCGCCAGCCGAACTCTTTTCTCGCCTTAGTGGAATCGATCACATATGCGGCATCCTGGCCAAGACGTTCTTCAACCATCTTTGTGGCCTTATTAAGATCAATGTTCATTTTTTCACAAATTATCCTCACAATATCTTTCACTGCAATTCCGCTGTCAGGAGATAAGTGATAGATCTGACCGCTTCTCCCTTTTTCCATTGCAGCAAGCTCACCCTTTGAAACATCCCTGATATGTATGTAAGACTTCACCGCCACGCCTCCGCCATGAAGCTCGATCGGCTTGCCCAATTTAATGTATATGACCGATCGTGGGATTATCTTGAAGAGCTGCTGATGAGCCCCATAAACGTTCGTTGCCCGTATCATGGCCATCGGCAAGTTGAAATTCTTCACGAAAGTGAACAATGATAGGTCCCCTGACGCTTTTGACGCCGCGTACGGCGTGCTTGGATTAAGAGGCGCATCCTCTTTTATGATGCCCTCGCATGTGCCGTATACCTCGGGTGATGAAATGTGAACATATCTATTAAGGAATTTGCAGTCCTTAAGCGCGTTAGCCAGCTTTGTTATGGCCACCGCGTTCGTTTCGAACCACTGGTCCGGATGCTTCCAGCTCGGAGCCACTTCACTTTGGGCTGCAAAATTAACAACATATTCCGGCTTAAATGAAACAATAAGGTTTATTATTTTATCCATATCCTTGTTCATATCAAGCTTGTAGAATTTGAAATCGGCTTTCTTATGCTTTTTATACGGCAGAAATAGTGCGCTCTTTTCCTCCGATCTGCTTATCCCCACAACGGAATAGCTCTCTTTTTCCAGTAAAAGGTCTATAAAATCACTTCCTGAGAATGAATTACTGCCAATAACCAATACTTTTTTCTTCATTATTTTATCCTCTTCTTTGACTTGCATATCGCGATTATCCCTCCGGCCGTATCCACTTTTTCTCCAGTAAACTCAAAGTCACTCACATAAAATAGTTTATTCCTCATGAATACATAAAATAAATAAAACCTCATATTTTTAATTATGAATCTCAACCAATAAGGCAAATATGTTTTTATTGAATCTCTGCGTATTCTTTTTACGAATTCAATGTCTTTCTTAAATATCTCCTCTTTCTTTTTGTCTTTTAAACTAAATCCCAATATTTGCACCTCATTAAAATACTTCGTTAAACCGTTTTTCAACTCGTCAGGTGAAAGCTCCTGAACATGAAACGGGTTCCAAGATGGCTCAAAGGCATCACTAACAAGACGATTTGGTGTTTCTATAATGAGGATTCCAGCATCATTAAGTGCGCCAACCAATGAATCATAATATTTCCCCACATCATTAATATGCTCAATAACATTAAATGATATTACAATGTCGTATTTATCTTTCAAGTCTATCCCTTTTGTTAGATCGGCCACATAATACTCGAGATTCGGCCTTTTATACTTTTTCCTTGCATAATTTATTGCATTCTCAGATATGTCAATGCCAACAACTTTTTTCGATGTTTTTGCCAATATATTATCCCCATAACCGCTCCCACATCCGGCATCAAGAACTGTTTTATTTACAACATATTTTTCCACCCAATAATACCTAGCAAGATGAGCCGCTCCCGAGATGCGATATCTATTGCTTATATGATCGACATATCTTGTATCAAAGTCCTCTTCAACTTTTCCTAGATCAAATATCATTATATCCTCCTTAATCAGAAATGCCCCGCGAACGACTTATCGGGGACATCAAGCAGCATATCAAAAGTTCCGCCATTGCCTCTTCGACCATCCGCATCTTCAACATTCCCCTATAAAATGATATTGCTCTAATGTTATTAGACTTTCCCATTTGATTATTTAAGTTTTTTCTCCTGCATTGTCTTTATGTTATAGTACCTGCTGTCATTCGGATCTTTTATCTTTCCGGCCTTATATGCTTTAACAAGATCGCTCACTGCATCCTCCACCGATCTCTTCGCCTTGAATCCAAGCTCACTCTTTATCTTTTCTGATGACACATGGTATGACCTATTATCATTTGTAGGAGTTGTCTCTATGACGAGGTCCTTTTTCCCCATTTCTTTCGTCACTACCTTATGGACGGTGCTCGCAATATCCTTCATTTTCATATTATCATAGCCGGCATTGAATATTTTGCCGTTGATCTTCTTGTCAGGATATTCCAGCGTTTTCACGTACAAATCTGTCATATCCTCAATATGGATATTCGGCCTCTTTTGGTCACCGCCGAAGACGGTTATCTTACCCTTATTAACAGCTGAATTTGTAAGTATATTGACCGAGAGGTCCAACCTTAGCCTTGGCGAATAACCACAGACAGTTGCAGGCCTAAGCACCAGGACAACAAATCCCGGAGCCCTTGACTTAAGCAGATAATCCTCTGCCAATGCTTTATACTTTGAATAATCGGTCAACGGCTCAAGCTTCAGGTCTTCGGTGACATTCTCTTCTTCTTTGATGCCGTACACACTGGAGCTAGAAGCATATATAAATCTTTTTACGCCGGCCTTCTTTGATAGGTTGACCAGTTTTATCGTCGCATCGTAATTAATGGACTTGCCGAGCTCGGGATCAAGCTCGTAGCTAGGGTCATTCGATATGCAGGCCAGGTGGATGACCGCGTCCACGCCTTTCAGCTCTTTTTCGAGCATCGACGCATCCCTGATGTCGCCTTTTACCTGCTTCAAGTTCGGATCGTTCTTGACCGCGTCAAGCACATCAGCCCCATACATGTACAGGTCAATGACCGTTACTTGGTATCCCTTCTTTAATAATTTAGGTATAAGGACCGAGCCAACATATCCAGCTCCGCCTGTCACCAACACTCTTTTTATCTCTGACATATTTTCCTCCCTGCCCTGAGCCTGTCGAAGGGCTACTTTAATAGCCTTGTTATGAATTTCATGAGATCTATAATATCAACCGGAGTCCTATTGCATACGATCTGAACTTTCAATGCACCGACTGCGTTACCTATAAATGATGTTAATACTTGTGGCACATTCATAGCCATTAGAGGTGTTGTAAAAGCATACAATGCGTCACCTGCTCCTACCCTGTCCACAATATTGGAAGCAAAAGCCGGAGTCTCATGAATCCCTTCTTTTATATCAATATCCATCGATCCTAAATGTCCGCGAGTGATCATAAGATTGTTACAATTGAGCTTTTTAAGCATGTCCTTTGCGATTTGCTTTATATCACTATGCTTATCATGCGCAGCTAGCCTGATCTCTGGCTCATCTACTGATATATAATCAGCTTTAGGATATTTGGTCACGAAATTAAAACCGGCGTTCGCACTGTTAGTCTGAACATTCAAGGCTAGGTATTTGGCCTTATCCGTGATCAGCTTGACCAGTTTCTCCGACATCAAACCATGCCCAAAGTCTGACACAATTACAAGGTCATAATTTCCGATTATACCCTCAAGATGTCTGCATATTTTATTCTCAACTTCCTTTTCAATTGGACTGTCGTTCATATAACATATTTCAAATAATTTCTGATTCGAAACTGAGTTGATAAACCTCCGCTTAATTGTGGTTGGAGAGTCTTCACGGTAGAAGAAAGTTGACTTTATGTTGGATTGCAGGTGTTCAAGGATGAACTTTTCGAATGCATCTTTCTTCCCTAGCATTGTGACCAAATGTATCTCGCCGCATATTTGGGCCGTGTTATTGGCCGTTGCAAAAACGCCGCCCGCGAAAGATTCTTCGCCAAGATACTTGCTGACGACCAGGTGTTCTTTTAACGACTTCCCCATTGATTCGCAGTAATGATACTGATCTATTATGGCATCCCCAATTACGAGCACTTTCAATTTTTTACCGGATCTTATGTAATTAACTATTGCATCAATTGGATATTTATCGGATATGTTCTTCAGATACTGTCTTACTTCAGGAGGAAAAACGTCTAGATATTCATTTATAAGCTTCGATGAGCTGAATGTAATATCATATGTAAAAGCAAGCCTGCCGCCTAAGGACTGGACCGCTTCTTCCTCATCGCCGATCTTTCCGGTAACATCCTTATCCTTCTTTTCGTATTCCTGCCCTTTCACATATACGTCCGGTTTTATGGCCTTAATGGCATTGACCGCCGTTGAATTATGATCGATGCATACATAATCCACGCTTGCTATTGCCGCCAGCGTTTCCGCCCTGAGGCTCTCGTTGAATATCGGTCTTCCCGGCCCCCGCCTTACGAACTTATCGGCAGTGATCGTAACAATAAGTATATCCCCTTCTTTTTTTGCGGCCGCAAGGTGTCTTATATGTCCCGGGTGCACAAGATCAAAAACGCCGTGGCACTGCACGATCTTCTTGCCCTTCTTTTTCAGGTCAGCGGATATACCCTTCAGTTCTTCGATCGTTTTTATCTTTTCAAATATACTTTCCATGATAATCTCCTTATTTCGACAAATATCTGAACCAATCTTTTGTCGCATTCTTTATCGTCTTCGGCGTCCACACAGGAGCCTTCTTCCAGTAATCTATGTTTTGAAGAAGGATCCTAACACCCTGCTGTAATGACACATTTGGTCTCCAGCCTAACTTTTGTTTAATCTTTAATATGTCTGCATATGTGCAGTCCGGCTCACCCGGTCGCTTCGGGATGTAGGCGACAGGCCCTTTTAAAAGCTTGATAAGAAGATTTACACTGTAAGTATGATCGCTGCCAACGTTAAATATTTCATTTGAATTCTTTGAGTTTGCCGCCGCTATAAACGCTGCCACAACGTCCGTAACAAAAGTAAAATCTCTTGTCTGGGTGCCATCCCCAACCACCGTAAATGGCTTTTTATGAAGTTTCTGGGACAGAAAAGTTCCAAACACAGCCCCGTAAGTACCGGATGTACGCGACCTTGGCCCATAAACATTGAACATGCGAAGTGATATTACCGGGATCTTATATACTTTGCCCCAGTGCATGGCTATCTGCTCGCCAAGGTACTTCGTTAAAGCATATGGATATTCCGGGCGTATTTCCGCATTTTCCGGTGTTGGATACTTGGCAGGTATGCCATAACAGGAAGAAGATGCTGCATAAACGAATTTTTTAAGGTTTGGACAGACCTCCCGCACGATCTGCATGATATTCATTGTTCCGTCAACATTTGAACGAAAATAGCCTACCGGATCTACTATTGAAGGCACAATATCAGCGAGTGCCGCCAAATGGAATACGTAATGAGCGCCCTTGAAATACTTCTTGATCTTTTTTGTGTCATTGATGTCCGCCATCACGACCGTTAAATTCTCATTGTTAGTAAAATCTTTGATATTCTGCATTCTTCCGGTAGATATATTATCGATAACAATGACTTCATGTCCAGCCCTAAGCAATGCTTCAGTCAAATGGCTGCCAATAAATCCGGCGCCACCTGTTACTATTGATATTTTCTTCATTTTTCCTCAACTCCTAAATTAGCATACGATTCTCTCGGGCTTGAGATAAGCGCCTTTTTAAGCAAGCCCCATTCTTCTTTTGTTATAACTTTCATTATTATCAATGAAATAAAATAAGCGACAGAGCTTATGACGATCAATATGTATATGTTCATCGCCCTTAGGTAATATGTAGTAATGCCCATTATTGCCGCGGCAACAGCTATCCTTAATACCTTTTTAATAGACGGCTTGAAGCTCAGATATCGTGATGCATATATTATGATAATCGTTGCGATCAATGCATCCGATATCACCATAGATAACGCCGCGCCGATCGAACCATATGAGGGTATCAAGGATAAGTTCAAAATAAGATTGACTATCATCCCCGATAGGCATGCGACCATCACCTTGTCCTGACGCCCAATACTTATCATCGCATATGAAAGAAGCGCGTGCGCACCTATGAATGGCAGCACCCAAACCACGATGCTCAACGGAATAACGGCGTTGATGAATTTCTCACCAAAGAACAACATTATCAATTGTTTTGAGATCAAGACCGTTCCTAGCGACGCCGCTAAACATACGGCGACCATGAAATGGAACGACTTATCCAAAAGTTTCATGAATTTTGTTTGTAACGAGGTAACAGATAGTTCCGCAAGCGCAGGCAATAGGACCGGTGTCGTATATGTGATCAATAATATTCTCATATAAGCGGTCAGCCTGAATGCTGCGCCATATATTCCTGTTTCAGTATCGCCCCTAAAAGCTGAGAGCATCAGTTTATCCATGTTCAAATAGATCGCTGTGGTTATCGCCACAACCCCTAACGGCAATGCGGATGCGACCATCTTCCGCATAAAATCCCAGTTCAGCTTTGCGCTGAATTTTGTAATGTTCCTTCTTATCAGGAATATGGTCAAAAGCAACATAATCATGGATATGATCATGTAGTAGAATGCGAACATTAAAAGGCTTTGGCGGAATATAACCAATAGAACTACGAACATGAGCGAGAGGGAAGTCTGCGTCACATTAAGGAACGCCTCGTACTCCAATTTTTGATAGGCGAAAAATACCCATCTTAATCCGGCAGCTACCATTATAAAGAATGATCCGCTTGCGAATAAATACAGTATATCCCTATCACTTGCACTATCCCTAAGCAGCCTGACTATTACAAAAATAACAGCCATTGATGCTAATGATAGCACGGCCCTTATAACGAATATATTTGACAAATAATAATTTGCATTTTCCTTTTCTTTTGCGACATCTCGAATTGCGATCTGCGACATCCCGAACTCGGTTAAATTAATGAATATCGTTACAAGCGATGTTGCGTACACATATAAGCCATATCCTGCGGTCCCAAGATGTCTTGCCAGAAGAATGGTGAACAATATGGACAATATCATGATCATCATTGTACCTGTCATCACGACCGCCATATTCTTGAATATTACCTTTACTGTGCTCATATTATCTTCCTAATTACCTTTATAATGTCCTCGCCCTTTTTCAATAAATGCGTCCTACACCCCATCTTCTTGCCAGCTTCAATATCCGTCTCGCTGTCCCCTATGAACCATGAATCCTTAAAATCAATATCGTACTTATCTTCTGCCTGCTTAAAAAGCCCTGTTTTTGGTTTTCGGCAATCACAATTATCTTCCGGGCTGTGCGGGCAGATAAAAATATCATCTATATGCGCCCCTTTTTTCGTGATCTCCTTCAACATCTGATCATTTATATGTTTAAGCTCATCCATCGTCATAAGCCCCCTGCCAACCGCAGATTGATTGCTGACGATATAAACCGGTATCTTACGCTCGTTTAAAAGCTTTATAGCCTCAATAATGCCCGGCATAAACTCGAAATCCTTCCATTCAAGAACATAAAAATCTTTGGCATTTTTATTGATCACACCATCCCTATCAAGAAAGACGACCCTCATGAATTTCCTCCCATAGGAATAATTTGATCAAATGCTCGAGAATAAGGTGCAGGTCCTCTATCCTCTCCATATTGTTTGACGGCACAATAAGACAAATATCCGCATGTTTCTTTATCTTTCCTCCGTCAAATCCCGTAAAAGCGATCGTCTTTGCCTTTATCTTCCTTGCATACTTAGCAGCCTCCAGGATATTTCCTGAATTCCCGCTTCCTGTAAATACTATGACAATATCATCTTTTTCAAGAAGGTTCTCCAGCTGTGATTTAAAAACATCATTGTAAGAGACATCGTTACTCCAGGCAGTAAGCAACGGGACATTATCCGTAAGTCCGATCACTTTAAAATGATTTTTCCCCTGAACACGTGTGCCTTTTGCCAGATCGCATACAAAATGCGATGCTGTGGCAGCACTTCCACCGTTCCCCATAATGAATATATGCCTCTTTTTTCTATAAGCTGATTTGAGCATATTCACTATTTCATTTATCTTATCGAGCGGAAGATCATCCATGCTTTTCTTGAGTTCATTAAGATACTTTTTAGCGTGCTCTTTTGCCATTTTATTCCACCCCCCAATATATCCCTTTTAATTTTTTGGCAAGATTTATGACCCTGAAGCCGTTCGTCCTTATATTGCTCCTGCCCAGCAATATAAGCGCGTTCTTGTCCTTTATTTCCTTGATATCGTCCGTCATATCGTAATCAAAGCCTTTTAAGGCCAGTTCAATTATATCTGTCAGGTCATCGTGTCCAAGTATCACGAATTTTTTCTGTCCTTTGTTATATTCATCCAGAACTATCTTCGCAATCTCGCCTTTTACAAGTTTGACAAGGTTGATGGTCTTCATCACATAAGTATAGGATTTTTTCGCTTTTTCCGTGAAACCCTTCGGCGTTATCATGTATTCGATCTTCTTGGGGTTTAAGCTCTTTGATTTGAGGATGCCGCGGGATATCAGCCGCTTTATGATTATATTGACCGCTCCCAGAGACAGCTTTGTTCTCTCAGAAAGGGCCCTCTGCGTAAGATCGCCCTTCTTTGATATTTCATCCATTATCTTTAGCTCGTTCTCATTAACCATATTGTTCACTTATTGTTCATTATATGAACAATAGTTGGTTTTGTCAAGCGGGATTTTATCGCTTTGGTTTTACGAAATGCTCGCTATTGTATGCCTGAAATAAATTAACTGACTGACATTCATCTCCCGACACCGAAATACTCAAAACCCATCTCCCTTAATTTATTGGGGTCATAGATGTTCCTTCCGTCAAAAATTATCGGCCTCTTCATTTTTGATTTCACCTTCTTCAGGTCCAAGTCCCTGAATTCATTCCATTCCGAGGCTATTATTAAAGCGTCAACATCCGTTATGGATTCATAAATATTCCTGCAAAAAGCCACACCCTTTATCTTCTGTTTAGCTTTAAGCTCAGAAACAGGATCATAGGCAAGGACCCGCGCCCCAAGCTTTTTAAGCCCGTTTATTATGTATATAGATGGTGCCTCGCGCATATCATCCGTCTCAGGTTTAAATGAAAGCCCCAGTACAGCTATCTTTTTTCCCCTTAAATCCTTTAATACGGATTTAACCTTGTTGATCATGTACATTCTTTGATCCATATTGACGGTCTGTACAGCTTCAAGGACTTTTGGATCGATCTTGAATTTCCTTGCCAGGTGAATAAGAGCAGAAACATCTTTGGGTAAACAGGAACCTCCGTAGCCCAATCCTGCCTTCAGATATTCCTTCCCTATCCGCTTGTCAAGGCCCATTGCCTGCGCCACTTCGGTGACATCCGAGCCCACTTTTTCGCAGATCTTTGCGATTTCGTTTATGAAAGAAACCTTCGTGGCCAGGAACGCATTTGAAGCATACTTGATGAATTCCGCGCTCCTGATGCTGGTGAATATTATATGTGCGTTAAGGGGCCTGTATAATTCGGCCAGTTTATTGAATGCCCTGTTATCCGATGCGCCGATCACTATACGGTCCGGATTCATGAAATCATAAACGGCCGATCCTTCTTTCAGAAATTCGGGATTTGACGCAACAGAGAACCTGTTCCTGTCCACGCCCTCTTCAAGTATTATCCCTTCAACTATGTCGCCCATTCCGACCGGTACAGTGCTTTTATTCACGATCACCTTATAGCCGTCACCGATCGATTTAGAGTATTTTTTGATGATCCTTGCGATGTTTTTTGATACGCTGATAACGGCAGACATGTCCGCTTCGCCGTTTTTTTTCGGCGGCGTTCCCACAGTAACAATGATTATGTCCGATCTTAGGACGGCATCATCAATTTCTGAGGTGAACCTAAGCCTTTTGGCGGCAACCTTTTCTTCAACCAGGTCCTTTAGTCCGGGCTCATAAAAATGTATTACCGCTTTATTCAGTGAATTAACGATCCGTCTATCCTTATCAACACAAATGACCGTATTGCCAAGGCTTGCAAGGCACGCTCCCGTGACAAGCCCTACATAACCAGTTCCGACAACACAGATCCTCATTTTTTTACTCCCAACGTCTTATGCTGGAGGACTATAATTTCTTTTATCCCTTTTGTTCCAAGGTCTAGCAGTTCATCAAGGTCCCCTTTGCTGAAAGGCTCATGTTCTGCCGTACCTTGCACCTCGATGAATTTACCTGATTCAGTCATTACTATGTTCATATCCATGTCCGCTGATGAGTCTTCCACATAAGTAAGGTCTATTAGTTTCTTCCCTGAGACTATCCCGACCGATGTTGCAGCAATGAACTCTTTTATGGGCATTTTATCGATCTTGCCGGCCTTCCTAATCTTGCTAAATGCATCATATAGGGCGACAAATGCCCCTGTTATTGCCGCCGTCCTGGTGCCGCCGTCAGCCTGAATGACATCCGCATCAATAAGTACAGTAAATCCATCCAATAATTTGAGATCAACTATCGCCCTTAGTGCTCTTCCAACCAGCCTTTGTATCTCATGAGTGCGCCCTTTTACCCTCGAATGGGTCTCTCTTTGGGCTCTCTCCGTGGTCGAACCGGGTATCATTGAATATTCTGCGGTTACCCACCCTTCCCCGCTTCCTTTTTTATGGTTCGGGACCCCTTCCTGCACTATCGCACTGCAAATTATCCTGGTATCTCCCGCTTCTATAAGCACTGAACCGTCAGGATGCTTAAGATAATCCCTTGTTATCTTGATCTGCCTTATTTGATCGTTCTTTCTTCCGTCTTCCCTTGTCATATAATCCTCTTATTTCCTAGGTGACGATTAAATTTATTCGTCACCCACATTCGTCCCCTGTCTGCCGCCTGCCTGCCAGCAGGCGGGGGAATCATCACCCGTTGGTTTTGTGCTATTTTGGCGCTAAAGGGGGCTTCCTTTTAAAGGCATTATCCCTCACCCGGCCATTGATCTTCCTGACATCTTCAGCCTTATACCCTTTCTTTGTTGCCTCATTTACGGTCATTTTCTTGTCTACAAGAAGGCCTAGGATATGGTCCATTGTCGGATAATCTATCCCCAGTTCCCCCTCATCTGTCTGCCCCGGCCAAAGGTCTGCCGTTGGCACCTTGTTCAGTATCTTGGGCGGCACTTGAAGGTATTTAGCCAGTTCCCTTTCCTGCGATTTATATATGTTGGCCAAGGGAGCGATCCCACAGGCCATATCACCATATATGGTACCGTAACCAAGGAGTGTTTCCGTCTTATTCCCCGTCCCTACAACCATTGCGTCGTAAACCCTTGAAAGATCATAAAGGATCGACATCCTCTCCCTCGCCATTTTATTGCCTATCCTGATCCGGTCCTCTTGAGGGAACTTATCAAAGTAAGCTTTTATCATTGGGGTTATGTCAACCTTTTCCGTCTTTATCCCCAGCTCTTTTGCGACCATCTGCGCGTCATTTATGCTTTCTGGATCACTCGTCTCGTATGGCATGATCACTCCGATCACATTCTCACTACCCAGCGCGTTTACGCATAAATGTGCGACTACAGTTGAATCCAGGCCCCCCGAAAGTCCGATTATCGCCCTCTTTAATCCTGACTTGCGTACCTCGTTCTTGATGAAGGAAACTAGATTGTCTTTTGCCTTTTTGGGATCCATCCCTGATTTCAACACTTATTTGTTCTCGCTTTCAGGCATGAAAGCCGTGCTGCCTGTGTACTTGCCCAAACGCTGCCTTCCCGCTCTTACCGCCCTCAATACCCTTCCAGAAGTTATTTCGAGGTTGGACAGAACTTCATCCGCGTATTTATCCGCTCCCATCCTTACTTCCTTCGCTATCCTGTATGCGTTCTCGATTATCTCCACCGCTTTTTCCTCCGGCGCTGCCGTTATAGGTATGGACTCCTTTACTTTTTCTACCTCTTTCCTTGCCTCCGCAAAATCGATCGATGCTTGCCTGGGCGCCGCTGATGTTCCCCGCTTGTCGATGACCTTCTTAACAAAATCTCCGCCGCCCTGGACGACAAGCCTTATCTTGTCAATGACCGAAAGCACTTTTTCCTCATCAATTAATGTCTTTTTTGTCATTGGTATCTTGAATCCGTCCAGGACCATTGATTCCAGTGTGTCGATCAATCCTAATATTTCCATAATTACTTCCTCCCCTTGATTAACTTTTTACTGACATGAGGCGGGACGAACCTTCCGACATCACCACCGAGCCTTGCCAACTGCTTTACAAGGCTTGAACTCAAATATGAGTACTTTGGATCGGTCATGATGAATATGGTCTCTATTTGGGGGCACATCTCGAGATTTGTAAGGGCCATCTGGAACTCATAATCAAAATCAGATACCGCCCTAAGCCCTCTGATTATCACATCAACGTTCTTTTTCGTGGCATAATCCACCAGCAAACCATCAAAGCTTTCTACAATGACCTTATCGTTCCCTTTAAAGCTCTCTTTTAGCAATCTTACCCTGTCCTTAAGGGAAAACAGCGGTTTCTTATCCGGATTGCCGATCACTGCTACGAGCAAGCGGTCGACCACCTTCAAAGCCCGATTGACGATATCGATATGGCCGTTAGTTACTGGATCAAAACTTCCCGGATATATCGCTTTGCTCATAATCCTCCTCCAGCCTCAATTACCTTTCTTGATCCCATAAAAAGAGAGGACCGTATCTCCATATCTTGATTCACGGTACAATTTCAGGCTTCCGTATGCCCCCGATATAACATGTTTGTTCCTGCGCTCCGCGACCACGATCGTATCATCGCAGATTATCGTGCTTGCTGACAACGCCTCTAATGTCTCTGCCAGAAGAGGACTGTCATACGGTGCTCCTATGTAAACTATATCGAAAACGGCCTGTTTTTTGTTGAAAAGCTTTATCGCCCTCAATACGTCTATTGAATATACTTCCGCCCTATCGCTAAAACCCGTTATTGCCAGGTTCCCGCGTATGCACGATACAGCCTTCCTGTTCATCTCAACAAAAAACGAAACAGCCGCTCCGCGCGACATTGCTTCAATGCCTACAGCCCCTGTGCCGGCAAAAAGATCAAGGAACCTGCAATCCGCGACTTCATTCGCCAAAATGTTGAAAAGCGCTTCCCTTGCATGGTCCGTAAGCGGCCTTATATTTTCGCCTTTAGATAGCTGTGGGAATTTCAGTCTTTTCCCTTTAGCTACCCCTCCTATCACGCGCATTATTGTCTAATTCAATACTCCTAATTGCAAATATTTGCCGTATTTATCAAGAATTTCCTGCTTCAACCTCTGGTTAGCTTCTTGCCCTAGCTCTGGATCCTCCAAAATGTATTTTTCAGCAGCATCCCTTGTGAATTTCAAGAGCTCTCCTTGTTCTATTATATCAGCCGCCCTATAATTTATCAAACCTCCCGCAAACGAGACACCGCTTTGGCGGGTCCCCAGTATCTCACCCGGTCCCCTTAGTTTCAGGTCCACTTCCGCGATATAAAATCCGTCATTTGACTCAAGCATGGCCTTGATCCGTACCTTTGCCGCATCCCCTGACAGGTCGCCCATCAAAAAGCAGTATGACCTTTCGCTCCCCCGTCCGATCCTTCCCCTAAGCTGGTGCATCTGTGAAAGCCCGAACCGTTCAACATGCTCGATGATCATTATCGTGGCATTTGGCACATCTATCCCCACTTCGATGACCGTAGTGCATACAAGTACATCGATCTTGCCCTCTTTGAACCTTTTCATTATCCCGTCCTTTTCTTCTCCGCTCATTCTTCCGTGGATAAGATCCACTGCTAATTCCGGGAATTCCACCTTAAGTTTTGCGCATTCCGTCCTGACTGCCTTAAGGTCAAGCTTTTCTGATTCATCGACCAAAGGATAGACCACATAAGCCTGGCGTCCGCCCTTGACTTCCTTCCTGAGGAATTCATACATCCTTTTCTTCTCTTTCTTGCTGACGAACCTTGTCGTTACTGTACCTCTTCCCGGCGGAAGTTCCGTGATGACCGAGCAGTCAAGGTCCCCATAAAGAGTCAGTGCCAGGCTTCTGGGTATGGGGGTAGCGCTCATGACGACCACGTCGGGATTCGAGCCTTTTGATTTAAGCCCCGTCCTCTGGACAACGCCGAACCGATGCTGTTCATCGATCACTGCGAGCCCCAAATTATCGAATTTAACGGCCTCCTCAAGCAGTGCGTGCGTGCCAATTACGATCATGGGCTTCCTACTCGCTATTTTCTTGTGCATCGTTCGCTTGTCCGCGATATTTTCGCTGCCTGTCAACAGACCTATTTCAATGTTCATCCCGTGCAAAAGTTCGCTGATCTTATAATAATGTTGAATTGCCAGTATCTCCGTGGGCGCCATGACTGCAGCCTGATAGCCGTTCTGAACCGCCACGACCATGGCATATACGGCTACTATCGTTTTGCCGCAACCAACATCGCCCTGTATAAGCCTGTTCATTGCCGATCCGCCTGACATGTCCGACCTTATATCAGATATGACCTTTTTCTGTGAGGCCGTCAGCTTAAAAGGAAGGGAATTAAAGAATTCATCAACAAGGTTTCCTTCCACCTTGAAGGATATGCCCGGGAGATTTTCTTTAAAAGCCTTCTTCCTCATTAATATCCCGAGCTGGAACACGAAGAACTCGTCAAAGATAAGCCTTTCCTTGGCTTTTTTTGCCTGTTCAATGGTTTCTGGATAATGCAGTTTCAATATGGAGTCCTTTAGCTCCTGAAGCCTGTATCCATTCCTGATCTTTTCGGGCAGGTAATCCACAATTTGAGGTAGAAATACCTGTATCGCGTTCTTTATCATGGACCTTAGCCTCTTTTGATATAAGCCTTCCGTAAGCGGATACACGGGCATAATTGGTAACTCATTATTGCTTTCCTTTATCTCATAATATCTGGGGACGAACGTCCTCTCTCCTGAATATGAATTTCTTTCCAGTTTTCCCTTAAGGAACAGTTCTATACCCTTCATGAACACTTTAAGCAGAAAAGGCTGATTAAACCATATGGCTTTGACCTTTCCTGATTTATCCTGTATCACTGCCTTTATTATTATAAAGTCCCTCTTTGTCCTGAACCTCGACACAGAAACTACTTTGCCACAGATCAAAGCTTCTTTTTCGGGCTGCAGTTCGGCAATTTGCATTATCTTGGTCCTGTCCTCGTATTCCCTTGGAAAATAATAAAGCAGGTCCTTGATCGTGAAGATACCTATCCTTGACAGGGTATTTGCCAGCTTTGGTCCTATCCCCTTTAAGTATCTTGCCTCTGAATTGATTGTAATAGCCATTAATATATGCCTGCGGTTTAACGATTTTATCACTTATTGATATGACGCTCAATGCCTTCAATTATCCCGTTGTCAACTTTTATCAAATATGATAGTATCACAAGGTTTGATTGGAGATAATCATGAAAAAATGTTTTGTATGCGATAAAAAACCGAGTGTCGGGAACAAAGTAAGCCATTCCAACATGAAATCCAAAAGAATGTGGTTCCCGAACCTTCAAAAAATTCGGATAATTGTGAATAATGCGATCAGGAAAGAGTATGTTTGCACAAAATGCCTTAAGGCCGGGAAGGTCACCAAGGCTGGCTGATATTATTCTTTTTTAAAACGCTGCGTCGCTATCTCATCCAGGAACTTTATCTCAAGCTGTTTCATCAATTCGCTATATTCCTCTAATCTATGCTCCTTGTTCTTCTCCATGATCTTCTTTTTTCTCATGGCTTCCATGAGCTTTGATCTTTGGTCCTCCAGTTTTCTTGTCGCGTCTATGACCTTTTCAACCTGCTCTTCGATGTCCTTTTTAAGCAGGGAAAGATGCGCATGCCTCCTTAAAACTTTTTCAAAGTCCGATATCGGGCCTTGTTTGACAATATCCCTGAGTTCCTCCTGTTTTACCTCCTGCTGCTCCTCCAGCTGTTCTTCTTTTGTTTTTTCGTCTAGAAATTCTTTTTGCCTTTT
>Ga0315274_10001454_pt1 | contig 36270 bp, 34 predicted proteins | sample YL17G02_20_MG_FD_203700 | JGI IMG/M metagenome (GOLD analysis project Ga0315274, IMG submission 203700) | Sediment microbial communities from Yellowstone Lake, YNP, Wyoming, USA - YL17G02_20 | ecosystem: Environmental > Aquatic > Freshwater > Lake > Sediment | place: USA: Wyoming | collected...
ACCGCCGCGCCGCCCGCCGGCGCACTCGAACCATCCCCTGAACCCATAGCGACGAACCGCACAATTACCCGCTCCGCGGCTAACGAGCCTTATGGTCCTGATGGGCGCTCACCCTCCGCCCGCCAGAATGGGAAGTTCCCAAGCCGTTTGGGCAAGGCCGCGGGCATCGCTGGCGCGCGGACTTCCCCGAACAGATCGTCGGGCACGCTGCGGCCCTCCCAGAACGCGTGAGCGTCCACAGGCAGCGGTTCGAGGGGTTGAACCTCTTCGTCCGGAGTCTCGGTGACTGTTCGGCGCGGTCCGTCGGGCGGCGGCTGTGAGGTCTGCCACTTGGCAACCTTGGAACGCGGCCCTTTCGACGCATTCTCGCACCCGCTCGCACCGAGGAGACCGACCAGCTCCTGCCGGGTCATGCCGCGCAGTTTGAATAGCAGGAACGGGTCGCGGTCGAACTCCTCGCCGAGGAGGTAATACACGGCCGCGATGTGCTTGCAGGGGTTTGACCAGTCCGGGCAGGAGCATTCAGTGTCGAGGTCCTTGAGCGCCTCGGGAAAGAGCGACAGGCCCGTGTCGGTGAAGGCCTTCTCGATATCTTCCGGCATTTCACCGGCGAGTAATTTCGCGGCGATCAGGGCCTGAGTGGAGAGCGTCTCGGCCAGCTTCTTCCACTCCGCGGCGGAGAGCGTCTTGACCTCGATGGCGACGCTATAAGGCTTCGGGCGAGAACCCTGAACCTTGGCGGTCACGCGCCCCTTGTTGACCTCGATGTCGAGTACCTGTCCGTTACGCGCGCAGGATCGGCCTCGACCCAGCCGCGCGCCGATCTGGAAGCTTTCGAGGACCGCGATCCAGCGCTTGGCCCATCAGCTCTCGCCGAAGCTGCCGCGCTTGGATTGGGCCTTGATGCCCCCCCTTGGCCTTGCGCGGCACGGACCGTGGGAAGAAGTCACGGTAGTACCCGTAGCGTTCCCAGGACATGCGGCTTCTCCTCTCAGGTACGTGAAGTTCGCTTTTTCTTTGTCGCGGTTGCGGTCCGCCGTTTGTCGATCTTATCCCGAAACATCCTGTAGTGCGCCTTCAGTCTGTCCACGTATGCGCTGTCCCGGAGCACCACGTTCTTGACGATCTCAAGGATTGCGGGCGCCAACCTGGATTGCGGACTACCCAGATTGAGCGCGGGGCCCCGCAGCTCCTCTATCATTGTCGGATCATCATCGTGGAGCCACCGCGCATAGAACTCCGGACTTTCCCAGCCGTACGCGACGACCGCTTCCACGTCCTTTCTTACCGACGAGATGATGTAGAAGAACACGCGCCGACAGTCACAATCCGGCTCGTCGCAGTACATCTCCACAAGTCCGTAGTGGCCCGCGGGTAGCCCCAGGGGCGACTTTCCAGGGACGGTGATCGTCCGCGTTTCCCGCTCGGCTATTTCGGGAAAGTGATCATGGAAAAGAACATATGGCATACTGCCTCCATAGCGTAACGACTATGAGCGCATCCTGGAACCCCCTCACCCTGCCCTCTCCCCCAGCGGGGGGGTTAGGACGCACTCTATGTGCCGTTGTCAAAAGGGAATCTCGTTCTCGTCTGTTTCTCCGCCCAATTCGTGGTCCCGATCGTATAGGACCTCCGTTCGCTCGGGGGCCAAAGCATCGGCTTGAAACGTGAAGTCATGGTGCTGCCGCAAGAAAGGCGCGGCGCCACAACCGGACACATCACATTCGGGTTTGCCGTTCAGGCATTGGCGGAAACAGCACAGTCTACCCAGGTATCGGTCGGTGCCGGGTTCGAGGACGAAGATCTCAATCTGGTGATGGGCCACACCGATTCCCCTGTCGCGGAGAAGATCGTTCAGCGCCCGGCTCCGCGCCCTCTGGAGCCGCTTCAACTCATTCAGATCGTCGACCCAGACGGCGAGATCGACATCCTTGCATTCATGCCAAACGGCGACGCCGGCCCGGCGGAACTCCCTGAACCGTGGGATCTCCTTTTTTAGGCGCGCCGCAACCGAGCCGAAGAGCACTACCCTGCGCACGGTCGGGATGTGGGAGAGCAATCCGGCCACGTATTCCGCCGCGATGCGGAACTCCTCCTGGCGCTCAAGCAGGACTCGGTTCTGTTCGGCGATCTTCTTCCGGCTCGGCGGAGCGTCGCCCGGCCAGGCGCCATCGTCGCGGTACGTGAATTCGTCGTGAGCGAAATCGAGATCGGCTGCGGGAAGATCCGGCGTATCATACTCATCCCACGGATCGTCATCCGGCGTATCGAAGTTGGGCGGTAGTCGCAGTTCGACGGTGCGAGCAGCGTCCGGGGCTATCGCGTCCGTGTTGCGTGTTTGCGTGAGGGACTTCGCGGGTGATGTTTGGGCGGCCTTCGCCATGCGTTTTTCATACATCTCGCGAATCCAGACGTGGACCGGCGCCTTCCACGGCTGCGCGTGGTTCGGCCGGTTCTTGATGAGACTCCGCGGGTTCAGGCCCAACTGCTTGGCCATGCGCACGGTCTCGGCGTTCAGGCGGCAAAGCCGTTTGGCTTCCGCCCACTGTAAGTCCCTATTTGTACCGCCGTTCTTGGCCATCCTATTCCGCGACCGGCTTTTCCCGCACAGCGAAACGCGTCTTCGGCTCAACCGAACTTCTTCGGCCTGTGAGCGGGTCTTGCGGGTGCATCGTCAGGTCGAAGCCCTCCGACGACCGGTGCGGGAACGGGCCACCGTGACGGCATCCGGCGCGAGCACCAACTCGAGCCGTACGTCCTCTTCTGACCATAGCGCCGCGATGGCATCTCGGAGCATCGAAACCAGCTCATCGACGTTCGCCCCTGGGTCGTCACACCGCTGCGCTCGAGCACGCGACCAATGTACCATTGATCTTCTCGGTGGACGGCCACGTGGTAGAGCTTCATGATATCTCCGTCCTGAATTGTTCCCAGTCCAACACGGCGTCCTCCGCGATGCCGCGAACCGTTCCTCGTTTGAGTTCCCTGTGTCGTGGAATCGCGATTTCCGTGCCGTCCTCTCCTCGAACGATTGTATGCCGGGCGCCCTCGCGAACAACCAGGAAGCCGTGCGTCCGTAAAGCTTTGAGGACTTAGCGTTGCGAAAAGCTCACAAGGGATTGTCCGTAGCGCTTGACGGCCACGGACGTTGACCAGCGGTTCCTTGAGCTTCGCCGGCGTTTGGAGTTCCTCGAAAGTAAGCTTCTCATCGCCGAGCGCGACTTGCCAATCAAACTGCACTATGTTGTCGAAAGACATTCCGCTGCCGCCCTGCATTTTCGGGCTTTGGACGTTGGCCCGGGCGGTGAGGCGGAGCTTCGTTCCCTTGCGCGTCCACCATGCGGGAAGCATCACGCCAAAGCCGGCTTGTTCCAGCGCCGCCGCCTTTTCCGTCAGGAACTCATGCGCGCCGGTCGCGTCGAGCGCTAGGAGTTCCAGTGTTTGCGCCTTCGACCTGCCCCTTGATCGTTGCGAAGTATGCGTTGATCGTATCGAAGAACGAGTGCCCGCCGCCTCGGCTCCTCCCGACTGCTCGCCCCAGAAACGGAGCTGGGCGTCGAGGATTCCGGCGTGAAGCACGATCATCTTGATCCTCTCCGATCGCTTGCTCACCCCGGCCGCCTGGCGATGTCGCACGCCCGCGAGCCGGATGCCGGTCGCAACCGGTAGTATACCGCGGGTGCGGACGCCTCGCCTTGCAGGGCTCTTGCACACGGTCGGCTGCGATTGCGACGACCTGTGAAATCTTCGTAGCGGTCCTGCCGCCGATGACGGTTTCCTACTTGTGCCGCCTCATCGACATGCTGCACATGGGCTATGTCGATGAAGTGCTGTTCGGGCGCGAGGCGATTGACCGACTCCCCGCCATCGCCTCGGAGTGGGTGACGGCGCTTCGAACGCGCGACTAATTCCCAAGCCGGAACCGTAGAATCGCCCACAGGGCCTTAAACCCGTCGATCATGCCGATCTTCTTGCCTTCGGCGTAATCCCGGCCCGCGTAGCTGATGCCCACCTCGTAGACCCGCCAGCGCCCTTTGGCGACCTTGGCCGTAATCTCCGGCTCGATGGTGAATGTGTCGCTCCGCAGCTTGAGCGATCGGACCACCTCCGCGCGGAACACCTTGTAGCACGTCTCCATGTCCGTCAGATTCAGGTTGGTCAGCATGTTGGAGAGCAGCGTCAGCATCCTATTGCCGACGGAGTGCCAGAACAGATGCACGCGGTGATACTCCGACCCGACGAACCGCGAGCCGTACACTACGTCGGCCTTGCCTTCTAGGATCGGCCGCAAGAGTTGGGCATAGTCGCGCGGATCGTATTCCAGGTCGGCGTCCTGGATGAGAACGATATCCCCCGTCGCCAGTGCGAACCCCGCGCGGACGGCTGCACCTTTGCCACGGTTTAGGGATTGAAGATGGACGCGCAAGTTCTCGTCGGGAAAACGCTGCTGAAGCCGCGGATAAACGTCCCGCGTGCCGTCGGTACTGCCGTCGTCGACCAGGATGATCTCCCGCTCCAGCCCGGTGTCGACGGCCAGCACCCGGGCGACGACTTCCTCCACCGTCGCCTTTTCATTGTAGACCGGGATGACAATGGATAGACGCTTCACACCCACGCCGCTCATTCGGTTTCGCCGAAAACTAAGAGCCTCAAACAGAACCGGGAGCGCGAGCGACCGGTCTTGGGTTCTTCGGCCCTCGGGGCTTGGCCCCGCGCTTGCGCTTGGGGTTCTGTTAGACGCTCTAATCCTACGATCGACCGATGAACCCTGTACGTCGCGGCATCGTAGTGGTTTGCGTGGGTTGTCGATAGAAGTCGGTCTGCACCTTGAACTGCCGGCGATCAACCGCTAGCCTGCAGCACCGCCGCGGTCAGGAAAATCGGGCGGATGGGGTCGGGCCGCTGAGGAATCCGCATGAATGTTTTGATTACCGGTTCGAGCGGCCAGATCGGCACCAATCTCGCCCTCGCTCTGCTCGACCGCGGCGACCGCGTCCTCGGCGTCGACAACCGCGACAACGCCTGGATCCGGCGGATCGAGACCGTCCGACTCGATCTCGCCCGCCCGCCGCCCGCCGACCTGCCGCACGATCGGTCCTTCGACGTCGTCGTCCACCTGGCGGCCAACGCCAAGGTCTTCGCCCTGGTCGAGAACCCCCAAGGCGCGATGGACAACATCACCATGTTGTTCAACGTGCTCGAATACTGCCGCCAACGCCGCATTCCCTTGGTCTTCAGCAGTTCGCGGGAGGTCTACGGCGACATCCATCGGCACGTCACCCATGAGGACGCCGCCGATTTCGTCGTCGCCGAAAGCCCCTACAGCGCCAGCAAGATCGCCGGCGAGGCCCTCGTCTATTCCTACGCCCAGTGCTACAATCTGCCGTTCCTGGTGTTTCGCTACAGCAATGTCTACGGACGATATGACAACGACTTGGCACGGATGGAGCGCGTGATCCCCCTCTTCGTCGACCGCATCGCCCGCGGCGAGCCGATCGTGGTCTACGGCAAGGAAAAAGTGCTCGATTTCACCTACGTCGATGACTGCGTGGCGGGGACCGTCGCGGGGATCGACGCCCTGGTGCAGGGCCGCGTCGTCGGCCAGACCATCAACCTCGCCCAGGGGCAGGGCAACTCCCTGGTCGATGCGGTCAACATCATCGCCTTGGCCCTGGCCAAGAAGGCGGCGGTCACCTACGAGCCGTCGCGATCGGGCGAAGTGACCCGGTATGTGGCCGACATCGGCAAAGCGCGGTCGCTGCTGGGTTACGAACCGCACGTGCCGCTCACCAGCGGACTGGTGAAGGCCATTGAATGGTCGCGGTCGTTCCGATCCGACGGGTAGCTCGGCCCCGAAAGCGGAAGGAGCCCTATTGTGTCGCAACCGGCAGCAGCCGCCCCGACCCAACCAAGCCAGGGGCTGCTCGCGCCGGCTTGGCGCGGCGTGGCGATCGCGCTCGCGATTCTGGTCGCGTTACTGTGGTCCTACTGGCCGACGCTGGTCAGGCTGTTCGGCGACTGGCAGGAGGATGACAACTACTCCGTCGGTCAGTTGGTACCCTTGGCCGCTCTGTATCTTCTTTGGCATGATCGCCTTCTCCTCCGTACATGCAGTCTAAGACCGTGCTGGTGGGGCGTGGTCGTCGTCCTGCTCGCCCAGGCGGTTCGCGGATACGGGCTGCTGTTTCTTTTCGGCTCGGCGGAACGCTACTCGCTCATCCTCACCATCGCTGGATTGGTGCTTCTGATCTGCGGGTGGGGAGTTCTCCGGCGGGTCCAATGGATCCTGCTGTTCCTTTTCCTGATGGCCCCGCTGCCGGGCCAGATTCACAATCGAATTTCGGGTCCGCTTCAGACGCTCGCCACCGCCGGGGCGGTCTTCCTGTTGGAGATGGTCGGCATACCCGTGGCCCGCGACGGGAACGTGATCGTTCTCCACCAAGCGACGCCGATCGCCGTGGCCGAGGCGTGCAGCGGGCTGCGCATGCTCACAGCGTTCGTCGTGGTCGGTAGCGTTCTGGCCTACCTCGTGAACCGACCCTTTTGGCAGAAGGCGGTCTTGACCGTCTCGACGATTCCTGTGGCCATTGTGTGCAACTTGATCCGGCTGGTCGTCACGGCCATGTTGTTTTTGTCGACCGACAGCGCCACCGCCGAGCGATTCTTCCACGACTTCGCCGGCTGGACGATGATGCCGATGGCCTTCGCCTTCCTTGCCGCCGAGTTGTGGGTGCTCGCACGACTCGTCGTTACGGACTCCGATCCATCCACCCCTGCGCGACAACCCGGGTAGCGCCGCGATCGCGGCTCGCCGCCGGTCCGGCGAAGTAAGTGCCATCAAATGGCACTTCGTCTACGAAGGATCATCCGTCAATCCAGGCAAGCGCGGCAAGGACGGCAGCGCGGTTCTTGCGCGTTCGGTCCTCGAGGCGCAAAAAATGCCGCCCGACGGCACTCGATTTTCCTTGGCGTTTCGTCGGCACAACCCTATCCTGGGAGATCAATCGGGCGCGCAGGGGGCCGTGAAGACGATGATCGCCGGAAATCGAAAATCCGTCGACCGAGTGGCCGCCACACTCTTCGCTCTGCTAAAGAGTGCCACAGGTCGGCACCGGGTGCTCGCGGGGGACCATCAAGCAACCCGCAAGGCGGTCAACACCCTGCTCGAGCAACTCGGCGACAACGTTCTCACGGAGACGCTCCACGAGCTGTACCGGATTGCCGAAGCCGACGCCCGCAAACGCGCTTGCGGGCCGGCCATCGCCATGCATGATCGACTTCACCCCAAGCGGATTATCCTCGACCCACCGCCGCCAAAACCTGATGGGCCGGCGATGTAACTTCCGCCCCAGAACTCCTCTCCCCTTGAGGGGAGACGCTTGGTGAGGGGTGATCCCCGCGCTTCCACCCTCACTCCGACCCTCTCCCAGGAAGGGAGAGGGAGTTGCCGGCCGCGGGCTGGGGATCGGCCGGACGCGACGCGAGGTACAGTCCGAGCAACAGCACCGCACTTCCGACCAACACCACGGGCAGCGGCAGGTGCGCCCATTCCGCCTGGGGATCCGCGTCGTCCGCCACGCCGATCCATCGCAGCCATTCGGGGCGGATAACGCTGAGCAAGCCGACCGTGTTGTGCACGGCGTGGGTCACCATCGCGGGCAGGATCGATCGCGATTGCCAGCACAGGTAACCGAGAATCACCCCCAACCCGGCCGTCACTGCAAACCGGAACACAAAGAAGTGAAAAACGCCGAACACCGCGGCGGCGGCGACAATGGCCGCCCATTTGCGCATCGACGACCCAAGACCGCTGAGCAGGAATCCTCGGAACAGCAACTCTTCACAGACCGCCGGCAGGAGCGCGAGCAACAGAATCGCGGTCGCGGGCGGGAGCAGCTTCACGACCTCGGCCAGCCGCTCGGCGCTGCGCACCACCGTCTCCGGAACGCCGAGCACGGACTCCTGAAGGACGTTCAACTCGTGGGCGGGCGCCCAGGCGGATAACCCGACCAGCGCGCCGGCGGCCCAGTGCCGCAAACGTGGCACCCGAAGCCCGAACGTGCGGACGACATCGACCTTCCAATAGAGCAGGATGCCCACCGGCAGGACGACGAAGAGCAGCGGCATCAACCAGGCCGTGCCGTAAAGTTGTCCCGCGGCGGCCTCGTCCAGCCCCGGCGACAACGCGGACTGAACGAAAAACCAGGTCGGAAACAAGAGCGCGGTCACCAACAGGCTCATGGAGACGGACGGGCGCGGCGACGGCTTCATCATCTTCCGGGCGAAGGACCCGCTCAGGGATCCGGCGTCGGCGAAGACTACGGACTCCTTCCCGAAGATGCCCGCCGCCACCGCAACGGCCGCGCCCGCGTAGAATGTCGTGGAGAGCAACACCATGACGACTTGCCACGGCGGAACGGCGGCCCCGAGCAATAATTCTTTGGCCAGCAGCACCATGTTCCCGACCGGCATCACCAGCATGATCCCTTCGAGCCGCGTCGCGGGAAGCGCCGCGACCCCGCCCGGAATCAGCACCGCCAGGATCACCGGCGTAACGTAGTTCTGCGCCTCCTTGAACGTCCGCGCATAGCTGCACACCGCGATCATGATCGCCGACATCAGCACCGCGAACGGAATCAACGCCAGCAGGATGAACAACATTTTCCCGATCGGCACGTGCCCCCCGGTGCTGGCGATCACCTTGTCGAATCCGCCGAAGTAGACGGTCGCGGTCACGCTGGCCAGATTCAGCGCCGCCCCCATGACGGCCACCGTGGTCACCACCAGGAACTTACCCACGATCAGATCAATCACCGGCACCGGGCAAACCATCAGCGATTCCAGCGTCCCTCGCTCGCGTTCCCCCGCAGTCAGGTCGATAGCCGGATATATCGCCCCGGTGATGGTCATCAAGATCAAGATGAGCGGCAGCACCTCGCCCAGAACCGACGACGGGGCCGAGAGATCGACCGTCTCCACGGTGTAGGGTTCCAGAAAGCTCTTCGGCAGACCCCGTTCATGGAGCCGCGCCTCCTGCAACCGTTCGTTCGTCCGTTGGATCAGCCCCTCGACGCGGCGCCCGGCCGACGTCCCCCGCGGCTCCTCGTAGTCCGCGTTGACGTGGACCTTCACCTGACGCTCGATGGAATCGACCAGCGTCTCGCCGTCGAAGACCACGCCCACCGGGATCGCCCGCTCGCGGATGGCTCGTTGAAGGTCCGCGAGCGAATCGAACACCTCGATCGTCGCGTCGTCGAGGGGCGTGGGGAGGCCTTTGGCCTCGTCGCTTTCCGGATCGAGTGTCGCCTTCCTTTCGTCCAGCGCCACTCTGTCGGCGTGGATCAGTTGGGTCACCATCCGGCGGTGGGCGTCGTCGGCGACGCCGATCCGCAGGGCCTCCTGCTCCAGCGATTCATGCTGGTAACTGACGGCCTGCACCGAGCCGAGCATCAACAACGGATACAGCACGATCGGCACCACGATCATGGCGATCAGCGTCCGCCGGTCGCGCAGGATGTCGATCAACTCCTTGACGTAGATGGTGCGGATGCGGTGCGGGAAGGTCATGCGCCCGCCGCTCCGATGGGTCGGTCCGCGTGAATGAGCTTGAGGAAAATGCTGCTGAGACGATGTTCGCCGCTGAGTTCGCGGAGGGATTCGAGGTCGCCCTCGGCCACCAGTCGTCCGTCGTGGAGCAGGCCGATCTGGTCGCACATGGTCTCGGCCTCATCGAGATAGTGGGTCGAGAGGATGATCGTCTTGCCCGCATGGCGCTCGCGCTTGATGAAGTCGAGGATCACGCGGTTGCTGAGCACGTCGAGGCCCAGCGTCGGTTCGTCCATGACCAGGATCGGCGGATCGGCCACCAGCGCCCGGGCGATGTTGACCCGCTGCTTTTGTCCGGTCGAGAGCGCCCCGCAGCGAAGATGGGCGAAGTCTTCAATGCCCAGCCAGGCGATGAGCTGCTCCGCCCTCGCTTCGGCCTGGGCGCGATCCATGCGATGAAGCTGCGCGAAGTAGATGAGCAGTTCCCGTGCCGACAGTCGTTGGTACAGCCCCGTGTTGGCCGTCAAAAATCCGAGGACCCGTTTGACCTCCTGCGGTTGGGTCGCCACGTCAAAGCCCGCCAGCGTCGCGGTCCCGCTCGTGGGTGCCATCAGGCCGCTGAGCATCCGCAGCGTCGTCGTCTTGCCCGCCCCGTTCGGACCGAGCAGCCCGTAAATTTGCCCCTGCCCAACCCGAAAGCTCAACCCATCGACGGCCCGCTTCTCGCCGCCGTCCGGCGTAGGGAATGCCTTGACCAAGCTGTCCGCGACGACCATTTCCATCGCGCGGCATTGTAGCGTGGGTAGTCGGGGGTGACAGCGTACGCCGCGTCACGCCGCGTTCCCCATTCCGAGCCGCGCCCGTTAGGAAGCGGTTGGCCGAGGATATACCACCATCCACCATCCGCTCCCTCACGGTCGCGGCTCTGATCGGCGAGATACCCCGTTTTTTTGACCCGCACCGATTCTCTACACAACAACGCTGCGGCGCGTTACCATGATCTCCTGACAGCGTTTATGGATCATCCCCTGTACCATCAAGGAGTATCGCAATGCCAGCCGAGACCCGTATCGAAAAAGACAGCATGGGCGAGATGACCGTTCCCGCGAGCGCCTACTGGGGCGCTTCGACGCAGCGGGCGGTCGAGAACTTCCCCATCAGCGGCTACCGCTTCGGGCGGCGGTTCATCCGCGCCATGGGGCTTATCAAGCAAGCGGCGGCCAAGGTCAACCGCGACCTCGGCAAGCTCGATCCCAAGCTCGCGGACCTCATCATCACCGCGGCCCAGCAGGTCATCGACGGACGACTCGACGACCACTTCGTCCTCGACATTTTTCAAACCGGCTCGGGCACCAGCACCAACATGAACGCCAACGAGGTCATCAGCAACCGGGCCATCGAACTGGCCGGCGGGAAGATCGGCTCCAAGGATCCCATCCACCCCAACGACCACGTCAACATGGGCCAGTCGTCCAACGACGTGATCCCGGCGGCCATCCACGTCGCCGCGGCGGAGGCGATGCAGGTCGATCTGGTGCCCGCTCTTCAGACCCTCGGCGAAGCCCTCGACACTAAGGCCAAGCAGTTCGACAAGATCGTCAAGGTCGGTCGAACGCATCTGCAAGACGCCACGCCCGTCCGCCTCGGCCAGGAGTTCGGCGGCTACGCCCGTCAGGCGAAGCTATCCGCCATGCGGGCGATGAAGGCCGTTCGGGCCTTACGCGAATTGCCCATCGGCGGAACCGCCGTCGGCACGGGGATCAACACCCATCCCGAATTCGGTCGGCGCATGTGCGAGGCGTTGGCGTCCGCGACAGAAATCGAATTCGTGGAGGCCGAGGACCATTTCGAGGCCCAGGCCGCCAAGGACGCGGTCTGCGAAGCGAGCGGCCAGATCAAGACCGTCGCCGTCGGTCTGACCAAGATCGCCAACGACCTGCGACTACTGGGGTGCGGCCCGCGGTGCGGCATCGGCGAAATCAAACTCCCCGAAACCCAACCGGGCAGCAGCATTATGCCCGGCAAGGTCAACCCCGTGATGTGCGAAATGCTCATTCAGGTTTGCGCCCAAGTGATCGGTAACGACACGGCCATCACCCTCGGCTGCCGAGAGAGTTACTTTGAACTGAACGTGGGAATGCCGCTGATGACGCACAATCTGCTGGAATCCATCCGCCTGCTCTCCTCCGGCGTTCGGGTCTTCACCGATCGTTGCGTTTCGGGGATTGAGGCCAACGGCCAACGCTGCGCCGAACTGATCGAAGGTTCCTTGGCCATGTGTACCAGTCTGGCGCCGAAAATCGGCTACGACAAAGCCGCCGCTATCGCCAAAGAGGCCTTTTCCTCCGGCAAAACCGTCCGCCAAGTCGCCAAGGACAAGAAAGTTCTCTCCGACGCCGAACTCAGCAAAACCCTCGACCCCTGGTCGATGACCGAGCCGGGATAGTTACGAATTACGAGTTACCGATTACGAATTGCTGATGGATCAGAGCGTGAAGCGGAAGCGACACAACGCATCCGACCCGCGACCGATGCGATCCTCTGCAATGCTAGCAGTCGGCAGAGTGGGTTTCAACGGCAGCGACCGTTGCAGCGGCAACCCGGGTAGTAAATCTAGCGCGATCTTTTTATTCGGCGGCGGCCCAAACAATGAGGAGGACAACACCGAAGATGATGTCGAGCACACCGAGTACTCGACCGGCAAGAGCCATTTTCTCCCCGCCAACGTTGGGGTAGCGTGCGATCTCATTCTTGGCGATCTCGCCGAACACGATCGCGAGGATGCCAAGCGGGAGACCGCCGCAGAACGCCCCGGACAAGCCGCAAACGAGCGAAGCCGTCGCGTACCCGCTTGTCGACCCGTGCCTGGGAGGGGCGGCAGACGTGTCGAATAGACTACGTGATGGGCGGGCGGCTGCTTGTTCGTCGCGGTGTGCGGCGTTGGTGTTCGCATTCCTCGTCGTTGCTTCGAGTCCGAGCGCCTCGGCAATTTCGCCCAATCGCTCCGCCTCCGAAGGTCGCTGTCGCCAATCGTGCTCGATAGTGTTCGAGTTGGGCGTAGGTACATCCTGACCCCGAGGTTGGGGCGGAACGGCCTGCAATTGATGTCCGCAGAGTCCGCACAACACAGCGTCCGATGCGTTCTCGGCTTCGCACTTGAGACAATAGACGATGGTTCCCATTATGGGCGGCTCGCGTACGACTGAGGGCTCAAAACGGCGGCGTCATGGCTTGTCTACCCTAGGACTCAACTCCATTTTGATGGTGCAGCCGTCTTTACCGATTTGCAGACAAACCTGCGAGCGTTTGTTTTTCCACACCACGTAGCAACTGATCCTGCCCTCCTTGCAGTATTTCAACAGGTCGGCATCGTCCGCAGGCTGCGGGGTATAATCCGGGAGTTTCACGTTGCCCTGCGACAACGCTCCCGGCGGGTAGGAATGAGCCGGCGGATCCTTGTAACCCTTCCACTGCCGCTCATTCACGACGGGCTTCGGATAGCGCGACATCAGCCGCCGGTCCAGCTCGCTGAACTGACGCCAGATCGTCTGGAAATCCGTTGAACCCTTGGGGCTGAACGTGCCCCGTGTCAACTTGCCTTCCGAGAACTCATACTGCACCGTGCCCGCCACTCCCCACTGCTTGACTTTCGCGTACGTTAGCGAGCGGTCCGTCTCGCTTTCCGGCGGACCGGGTTCACTGGCTTTGACCTCCTCGATGCTTGTGCCCCAGCGAGCCTTGCGAAAATCAGGGTCGGGAGCCTTCTTCGGTGGCTCAGGGGGACCAAAGTCCTTCGCCGAAGACGGCGGTCCTCCACGATCCGGTTCTTCCGCTCTCCCAACCGCGAGTGCCGCCGCCGCAACGCCGACCACGACGAGTTTTGAAGACCACATCGCTATGACCCTTCGAACTGAATCACACCCCCAACACGACCGGACAAGTCTACCCTGATATGGCGATGGCCGCAAGGGGCGACGCCGCAGAACCGTAGCGGTTCGTTGGCGATACCCCACCCCTTTCGCTAGAAAGGAGTGGGGGCACCTTCACACGTTCACCAATCGACATTCGCAAATCGATCCGCCGCAGGCGGAACAATCCCACTACCGCTTCTCCGCGGTCGCGGGTTGGTCGTCGGTGAGGATTCGCTGAATCGCGGTTTTGATGAAGGTCATCTTGGTATTGGTGGTCTCATCGACCTTGACGACCACCTCATTGTCCTTGACGGACATGACCGTGCCGATGATCCCGCCGATGGTGAGGACGCGGTCGTTCTTGGCCATTCGGGCGTGCATATTCTCTTTTTCGCGCTTCTCTCGATTCCGCTGGCTTCGCCCGTTTAGCAGGAGGAAGACCATGACGCCGAGGAGGAGGGCGAAGGGGAACCACGAAAACGGCGATGCCGACCCGCCGGTGGGAGTCGTCTGTCCGAGTAGGTGCATCAACACGTCCATGGGGTCTCCTCTTGCTGGTCCGACCCCGGCGCGCCGGGACGGGACGGGAGCGAAAGTATCGGGTACTCGTCCGTGATTGTCGCCAAGTGGCCCCCTTTAATCAACTCGCGGATGCGGGCCATGAACCGCTGGTAGAATCGCAGGTTGTGAATCGAGGTCAAGGTCGGGCCGAGCATCTCCCCGGCGTTGAAGAGGTGGCGCAGGTACCCGCGGGTGAAACGGCGGCACGTCTCGCAATCGCAGCCCGGTTCGAGCGGGGCGTCGTCGAGGCGGTGGGCCTCGTTGCGCATCCGCAACGGGCCCGCGGCGGTGAAGGCGTAGCTGTTGCGGCCGTTGCGGGTGGGCAGTACGCAATCGAACAGGTCCACACCCGCCTGCACGGCGGCGAGGATATCCCGCGGCATCCCCACGCCCATCAGATATCGCGGCCGGTCGGCGGGGAGGCATTCCGTGATGTGCGGCAAAACGGCGGTCATCTCCTCGTGCGACTCGCCGACCGAAAGCCCGCCGATCGCGTAGCCGTCAAAGCCGATCTCGATCAGGGCCGCGGCGCACCGCTGACGAAGCTCCCGGTCAAGCCCACCCTGGACGATCCCGAAAAGGGCCTGGTCGTCGCGGGCGTGAATGTCTTTACAGACCCTCGCCCAGCGGGTGGTTCGATCGACGGCCGTTTTCAGCGCGTCCGCGTCGCAGGGCAGGGCCGGGCATTGATCGAGAACCATGATGATGTCCGCGCCGAGATCGTTCTGCACGCGTGTGGCGAGGCGCGGGTCGAGACGCATGGGCGACCCGTCGATGTGCGATCGGAACTCGACGCCGTCGTCGGTGACGCGGTTGATGGGGCCGAGCGAGAAGACCTGATACCCGCCGCTGTCGGTGAGGATCGGGCCGTCCCAACCCATGAAACGGTGCAGGCCGCCGAGGTTCCGCACGACCTGGGCCGTCGGGCGAAGCTGCAAGTGATACGTGTTGGCGAGAATGATCTGCGTGCCCGTCCCGCGAAGTTGCTGGGGTGTGACGCCCTTGACCGACCCGGCCGTCCCCACGGGCATGAACGCGGGCGTCTCCACCGGCCCGTGCGGGGTGGTCATCACGCCTCGGCGCGCTGATCCGTCGGTCACCTTGATCTCAAAGCCGAGCACCCGATCGATGGTAAATCACCGTCCGGCGATCTGCAACGTTGCCCAACCGCCGGCTTGGGGCTTGGGTGCATCCCGTTTGGAGTGGCGAAAATGCCCACGGGATGTCATTCTGAGCGCAGCGAAGAATCTCCTTACGTGTCGAGATGCTTCGCTCCGAGATTCTTCGCTACGCTCAGAATGACGCGAAACGGTTAGCCCCGCCACCTTCAACAGGATGCACCCTTGGGGCTTTGCGAATGGCTTGCGGCGCGGTTGTGGTATACTGGACGCCAGGCTCCCTTGAGCGCGGAGTGCCAGAAGTGTGACATTGGACGCCTAGGCTCCCGAGTGCTGAACCATGAGTGATACCACGCCGGACGCCGTCGCACCCCCATCAGCGGGCAGACCCCTGCCGGACCTCACCGCCGCGGTGTTGGTCGTCGCGTTTCTCGCGGTCGGGACGTGGGCCTCGTACTGGGCTGAGCTTCGTAACGACCAGTACCAACTCATCAACCTCGGTGAGTGCGTCTATCACGGTGGAAAGCTCTACCAGGATTGTTGGGAGAACAAGCCGCCGGGCCTCGCCTGGATCAACGTCCTGGGTCTTGTGCTGACCCCCGGAGGACAGCTCGGCGTCTGGGTGCTCCCCGGCGTCGCGGCGTTGCTCTGTATCGTCCCCCTTTGGTATTCCGTGGGCCGGCTGCTCAGTCCCACGGCTGCACGTCGGACAGCCGTGCTGGCGGCCGTCCTCTTCACGATGCGGCTGTATGATGCGCCGTCGATCAACCCCGACTTCTACTCCGCCATCCTGGAGCTGGCGGCGTGTGCTCTGTGGTTGCCCGCCGTCTTTGCTTCGTTTGCGGGTCGCCGCTTCGCGTTCGGACTACTCGCCGGACTATTCTGGTCGGCGGCCACGTGCGTCAAGCACACCGGTTGCGTGGGCCTCTTCGCCGTCACCCTCGTCGCCTTGGCGTTGCTCGCGGCGAAGAACATCTACGGTCGGCGATGGTTGATCACCGCGCTGTACGCCTGGTTCGGTTTCGCCCTGGGCGGGGCGGCGGTGATCGTGATGCTGATACGCGAGGGAACGCATCAAGCCGCTTGGGACGCGGTCTTCGCCTTCAACCACGATTTTCTGACGTGGGGCGCGCTGTGGAGTTCGTCGCATTCGTGGCTACGGCTGCAGGCGGACTTGCAACCGTTGCAGCTTCCCCTGTGGCTGGCGTTGGTCGGCATCGTCGTGACGCTCTCCACCCGACAGGCCCATCGTCTATCACGGACCTCGGTCAGCGCGATGGTCCTCTGGTGGCTCGGGGCCGTGGTGCTGGCCCTCATGGGTCCGAGCCGTTCGATGCGCTATTGGCAGGCGACCTTTCCTCCGATGATCTTCCTCGCCGCCGTCGGGCTCTACCACTTGGAGGAAGCCTTCCGCCAGCTCCAAAGAGGTTATCGCACGGCCCTGGTGCTGGTCTCGGCGACGGCGATGGTGCTCCTTTCACGTCCCCTGCTCGAGCACTACAAGCTCGGTGTGGCGACTTCCTACGTCGCGTATACTCAGGAGCCGAGCGAGCGCCAACGCCTGGCCGACCTCGGGAACCAAATCCAGGCGTTGGTTCCCACGGGTGAGCGCATCTACGTGGCGGCCTACGACGCGGGCGTCTATGTTCACGCCGACCGCTGCCCGGCCTGCCGCTTTACCTACCCGCGATCGACGGAGCAAATGCAGGGAATCCTCTTCGACCTCGCCGCCGGGAAGGCCTACGCCTTGCTCATTCCCGAACGCCCCGCTCCCGAGTTCGAGCACTGGTGTGACGCGAAGTGTCACGACCAATGGAACCGCCTGTTGGACAACTATGATCCCGTGCTTTTCGTCGGACCGTATAAGATGTGGATCTTGAAGCGCCCGGAGCGCCCCAACCCGCCGTAACCTCCGTGTGGACTAGTATGACAGCGTGGTGGCCTCGCCGCGACCGTCGCGTCCGACCGATCGGCAGTATACGTTGATCGTGGCCCGCAACGTGGACACGGGCGAGATCAAGTATTTCATCAGCAACGCCGCGGCCTGCGTGCCGCTGCCCGACTTGCTCACGGCGGTCTTCGCTCGCCGGCAGATCGAATTGTGGTTCGAGCGCGCCAAACAAGAGGCCGGTCTAGGTGCCTTCGAGGTGCGTACCTATCGCAGCCTCCTGCGGCATTGGTTTTGTTCGCGACTCGCGATGTACTTCCTGGCCGCTCAAACCCAGCGACTTCGGGGGGAAAAATCAGCGGATCACGCTGGAACAGGCGGCGGAGGCAACCAATGCCCTGGCGTGGACGATTTGGAAGTGCACGTGGCGCTCGCCGGATGAAATCGCCGAACGATGCGTCTACTACCAAGCCCGCAACCGGGCCTCCTACGAAAGCCGAAAACGAAAGGCAAGGCTCCGAGCTGGAGCCGAACGAGACAAGTAGCGCTGTCATATTCGTGTAGTGTCTCAAGCTGTTTGCGTGTTATCCGAGCCGCGACCGGGAGGGAGCGGTCATGCCAAGACCGCTTCCTGACGGGCGCGGCTCAGTTCGCATAATCGCCGCCAATTCCGAGACGCTACACTACGGGGGCGTTGGACAGCGCAGCGCCGGTTCCGCCGTTGCAACCGATTGACGGTCCGTACACCGCGGCCTACCCTACGTCGTCGGCGCTAATCGAATGTAGAGCCGAAGTCTGCGCCACCCACAAGGGGTGACGCAACAAGGTCTATCGAATTGCTAGAGGGAGGAAACCACCGTGGCCCGTACTTGCACATTGAAGGGAAAACCGCTGACGTTGGACGGTCCGGAACTGAAGGTCGGGGACAAGGCCCCGGATGCGACTCTGAAGAAAAGCCTGGTTGATAGCCTCAAGCTCAGTGAGACGCAGGGCAAGACCCGCATCTTCAGCGTCGTGCCGTCGTTGGATACGCCCGTTTGTGCTCTGCAGACTAAGCGGTTCAACGAGGAAGCGACGAAGCTCCCCAACGTCGCGTTCTACACGATCAGTTGCGATCTACCGACGGCCCAGGCCCGGTTTTGCGGGGCCGAGGGGATCGACCGGGAGCGGATCGTCGTTCTAAGCGACCACTTCGATGGCGGGTTCGGCAAGGCTTACGGGACGTTGATCCGCGACCTCCGCGTCGAGTGCCGGGCGGCCTTCGTCGTCGATAAGACGGGCGTAATCCGCTACGCCGAGTACGTCCCCGAGGTCGCCAACCATCCCAATTACGACGCTATCCTCGCCTGCGCGAAGAAATGCGCCGGGTGACGACGGCTTCCCGCGGGCGGCTTCGGCTGGGCGACTCACGGACACGATGGCGATGCCGCCGCGACATCGACGCACATCTGGTCCCAGTTCGTATCGCAGCAGAACGGGTCCTCCGTACAGACGGCCTGGCAGCAGGCGTCCGGGTCGCACCCCGGCGTCGTGTGGACCGCGTGGCAGTCCCCGGCCCCCGGGCCGCAGGTCAAGAAGCACACCGAGTTCGCCTCCTCCACGCACGTCGAGTCCCACGCCGACAGACAGCAGACGGGATCCGACATACACACCGTGTTGCAACAACTCACATTATCGCAACCCGGCGTAGTGTCCGGCAGGTTACAGACGCCGGCCCCCGGGGCGCATGCCGCGAAACTGCCCATGCACACTCCTTGGGCCTCGCCGGCGCAGGTCGCGTCCCAGGTCACGTCGCAACAGAACCGGTCCAAGTCGCAGGTCTTCCCGCAGCAAGTCGCGTCGCCGCAGCCCGACGCGTCCGTCGGCGAGGCGACAAAGCAATTCCCGCTCCCGTTCGCGCAGGCGTCCACGTTGCAGCCGATGGTCAACCGCCCGTCGCCCTGCTGCCCGAGATAGCCGCCCACGCGAAGCAGATACTCCTGCCCGGACGTAGCCGCGAAGGTGACACGGGATTGCACAATCGAAACCGCCGTTCCGCAGTCGTCGTCGCTGCACGCCAGCGGGGCCGCCGTCGGGCAGTCGCAACCGCCGTACACCGCCAGCTTGGTGTCGTAGCTGCTTCCGCACAGACCGACCGCGGCCGTGCCGGTACATGAAGCGGTGTAGCAATACCAGATGTCCGACTCCACGTTCGTCCGACCAAAAAAGTCGCACATGGTCGGCTCATCCGGTCCGTCCGTCGTCGCCCCCGAATTGCTGTACGATCGCGTCCCGTCCGTTACCGCGATGGGCAGGCTACAACAGTCGTTCGGAATCGCCGTCTCGATCTGACACGTCGCGCTACAACAGTCGCCGCGATTCGTATTCCCATCGTCGCACTCTTCGCCGCCCTCGACGACTCCGTTCCCGCACACCGGCCCGCCGGTAAAGCCGTTCTGGAAACCGGCGACCTCGATCAGATCAACGTCACCGTCCGCATCCATCCCGACGGCCATACAGAGCAGTCCAGCCGGTTCGCCCGGACCCGAGCGGACGAGGCAAGACTGGAGTATGCGATAGTCATCAAGATCCACGGACCCGTCGCCGTTGAAGTCGAAGGACAGTTCACCTCGGGCCGGAGGCTGCATCACAGCCGGCAGAAGAACCATCGCGGAAAGAATGCTGCGCAGCATTCGGAGCAAGTACGGCATGAATTCGCCCTCCTTCAACACGATCCGACGCGATGTGCGATCGGTCCGAGTACGGACGCAGTCGCACCGGACTTCAGGACATTATACGGCTCCCCAGCCCGGAATTCAAAGGAGGAGTTGCAGAGCGTCCTTCCCGCGGGAGCAAGGTTCCGGTAACAAAGGTCGCGCGGCCGAGCGAAGCGGTCTAAACCTGTCGCTCGAAAAGAGCGGGTTGGGGTGAGGATCGTTACCCGCCGGCTCCCTCTTACTCCGTCACGCGATGGCCGACGAAGGCGAACTCGTCGTCCATGTCCGCGTCGGGAATCGAGGCGATGGTCACCCGCGTGGAGAACGTGAAGGTGCCCACGACGGTATCGGGATCGTCGGGATTGTAGGTCGCGGTCGCGGTCGCGGTGCCGTTGGCGGCTTGGATTCCGACGGCGAAGGCGGTCAACCGGCCTTCGAAGGCGAAGCCGGTGGCGTCGGCGGTCTCGGCCCCGAACGTTGCGGCAGCGTATTGCAGACCCTGCTGAGTGGTGCTGTGCCGCTGGCCGTCAAACACGATCGTATCGCCGAAAATCTCCGCGGCGATGGTGTTGTTCTCAAACGATTCCAGGTTCCCTTCGGGCCCGAAGGTGATGGTGACGAAGGCGAGCGCCTGGGCCGAGCTGGAGGTGCGGAAAAACTCCCAACGGCTGTTGGCGAGCGAGGCAGCGCCGGCCCCCTGTTCCGCCTCGACCGTGGTGCCGTCGGGAAGCTCGATGGTCACAGTTTCCGGGAGCCCACTGCGTTGAGCCGACCCGCAGCCGGCCAGCGAAAAGCCAAGAGACGCGGTGAATAACAACCCGTTCCGAAAGCCAACCCTTCGACTCGACATCATGACGGACTCCTATGTTGAACCGCGGCCCCGATCCGCAAACACCTCGCTTCTTCCATCGGAAGAAACGCAGCCGCTCTGCGGCGGAATCCGGCGCCCCGCCGGTCAACATGATGGCCGACGCGCCTCGCGAACGACCGATATTCGCCGGTTCGGGCGGTCTGCGTTTCGTGCCACATCTCGGCACGGCGCGGCGCGAGATTATCAGTCAAAGATCGCGAAATCAACATGGGCCGGATCGCGGATCAAGGGTATGTCCAGGGGGAGGACTTCCACGTATTTTCCCGCCGCGCCAGTATTGAAGATCACCACCCGGTCGGTGGGACGGATGCGACCCTCGTGCAGCGACATCTCCAGGGCCGGCACGCATGCCGCGGCTTCGGGGCAGATCGCGATCCCTTCCGCGGCGACGGCGCGGCGCATGGCCTCGACGATCCCCGACTCCGGCACCGCAACCGCCCATCCGCCGCTCTCGCGGATCGCATCGAGGATCATAAAGTCTCCCACCGCCGTGGGAACGCGAAGCCCGCTCGCGCAGGTCGCGGCGTTCTCCCACGGCTTGGCGAAGCGCTCGCCTGCGACGAAGGCCCGAGCGATCGGCGCACAGCCGTCGCTCTGCACCGACACCATCCGCGGCAGCTTGTCGCTCTTCAACCAACCGAGCGTGCGTAACTCGTTAAACGCCTTCCACATCCCGATCAGCCCCGTGCCGCCGCCCGTGGGATAGACGATCACGTCGGGCAACGTCCAGTCGAGCTGCTCCGCCAGCTCCAGCCCCATCGTCTTCTTTCCCTCCAGTCGATAAGGCTCCTTGAGCGTCGAACAGTCGAACCAACCCATCCGCGCGGTTCCGTTGCGTACGATCGCCCCGCAGTCGGTGATCAGCCCGTCGACGAGATATGTCTTCGCACCGGCCAGGACGCATTCCATGCGGTTGATGACCGGCGTATCCTTGGGCATGAACACAAAGGCTTCCATCCCCGCCCGCGCCGCATAGGCCGCCATCGCCCCGCCTGCGTTGCCCGCCGTGGGAATCGCCAGACGACGGATGCCAAAATGCTTGGCCATCGTGACGGCCATCGCCAGCCCCCGGCTCTTGAACGACCCGGTCGGCAACTGCGATTCGTCCTTGATCCATAGGTCGCTCAGCCCCAGTGCGGCCCCCAGGCGCGGCGCTCGCAACAGCGGAGTCATTCCCTCCCCCAGCGTCACCGGCTCGACGCCCTCCGGCAGCGGCAGCAGCTCCCGATACCGCCACATCGTCGCCGGACGCTTTGCGAAATCCGACGGATTCACACAGCGGCGCACCGCGTCCAGGTCATACCGCACCCACAATGGCCGACCCTGGTGGACGGTCTGCACCCGGTCGGCGGCCAACTCGGTCCCGTCGATCGCGGATTCCAGATGAGTGACAAAGTTTGGCATACCGTTGTTCTTCGGGCGTTCCACTGGAACAACGCCCCCCAGTTCTGTGTTCTAGGACCGACGAAAGCGCGCCATTCGCCTGTGTTGCAAAGATCGCCCTCGCTTGCTAAACTAACGAATGCAACGGACGGCTTAACCCGTCCGTGGAGGCCATGCTATCCAACCGCGTGTCGGCATCCTAATGGGTCTGTCTGTGATCGCTACGGGGACCGCGGCGGTTTTGTCCGGAGATCCATCACGACCACAAGTAGATCGCACACGAAGCGCCGGCGTACGGGAGGTCGCCGGAGTCCATCGCGAGGTGCCCAACGATCCGTGGATGCCCAGACCGGCGGGCAACCCGGCCGGGACGACAGAACATTGCGGACCGTGGGTTCGCGATGGGTTCGTCAGCGTTCAGGTCAACGTGGACGCCAACGGCTGCAACATCGTCGGGGACGCGGCCAACGAGCCCTCCATCGCCATCGACGCCGTTAACCCCAACAACATCGTCATCGGCTGGCGGCAGTTCGACACGATTCTGTCTGACTTTCGGCAGGCAGGCTGGGGATATAGTCACGACGCCGGCAGGACATGGACCTTCCCCGGGGTTCTCGAGCCGGGGGTATTCCGAACGGATCCGGTGTTGGACTCCGACGCCGAGGGAAACCTCTACTACCTGAGCATGGTCACCGACGCGGACATCACCTTCGTCTACTGCGACCTTTGGAAATCCGCCGATGGAGGCGTAACGTGGGGCCGACCCGTCTACGCCTACGGGGGCGACAAGCCGTGGTTCGCCATCGACAAGACGCCTGGCCCGGGGCATGGGAACCTCTACGCCGCATGGGACTATTACAGTTGCTGCGGTAACCGGGTTTTCACGCGATCGACGAACGGGGGGGGTTCTTTCATGCCGCCGACTACCTTGCCTGGTGAGCCCATATTCGGGACCGTGGCTGTCGGTCCGGACGGCGAAGTCTACATCTCCGGCGTAACCGCGAAGGTGCTCAAATCGCTCAACGCGAGGGACGCCGGCGTCACCCCGACGTTCATGTACCTTGGAGACGTCGCCCTGGGCGGCAGCTATACGGGTTGGGGCGGGCCCAACCCCGGCGGCCTGCTGGGGCAGAGTTGGATCGCGTGCGACCATTCCGGTGGGTCTTCGCGCGGGTATGTCTACGTCTTGACATCAGTCCGGCCCGACGCCCTCGGAGATCCGCTCGACGTGATGTTCGCCCGTAGCGTGGACGGGGGGACCTCCTGGAGCCGACCGGTGCGGGTCAACGACGACCCGCGCGACAACGGGGCGTGGCAATGGTTCGGCACGCTGGCGGTCGCCCCCAATGGCCGAATCGACGTGGTCTGGAACGACACCCGAAACGACCCGACGGCGACGTTCTCCGAGTTGTACTACTCCTTCTCCATCAACGCGGGACGCACCTGGGCACGGAACGTGGCCGTGAGTCTGCCGTTCAATCACTACCTTGGGTATCCGCAACAGTCCAAGTTGGGTGACTACTATCACATGATCTCCGACGACTTGGGGGCTAGCGTCGCATACGCCGCGACCTTCAACGGCGAGCAGGATGTTTACTTTCTTCGTGTCCCCTTCGATTGCAATGGAAACGGCCTTCCTGACTCCGACGAGATACTGGACGGAGCGCTCGCCGACGTAGACGAGAATCTCATCCCCGACGAATGCGAGTCCGACATCGACAACGACGGGCTGATGGACCGCTACGACCCCGACATCGACAACGACGGGGTGGCGAATTACGACGATCGCTGCCCTTTTGGCCCGCCGGGCGTCCGCGCCCGAACCGACGGGTCCCCCTATGGCGACGGGGACGGAAACTGTTCCGTTGATCTCGCGGACTACCGATGGTACCAGAGTGTGTATGCCTGCTTTTCGACGAGCGGCCCGTTCGTGCCGTCCCCGAACCGCGTCTGCCGTGGAGGCGTTGACTTCGACGCCGACGGCGACGTGGACTTGCAGGACGTCGCCGTGTTCCAGCGCATCTTCGGACTGAGCGGCGGTTGACGAGGACCCACCCGTTTCAAGCGCCAGCCCCACCCCGCGTAGGATAGCCGGGAAGCAAGGCGTCGCTACCGGATCCGACGCGAGTGGGTCGAGGAGTTCCTCGTCGACAGTATCCCACCGCAGCCGCCGGAAACCGGACCGAGCGAACGTCGCCGCAATCACCGGCCTCAGCACGACTTCATTGGGTAGCAAACAACTTCGCGCGGACGTGGTCAACCACGGCCTGAAGCCGGTTCAACGAAATCTCCTCGACATAGATTCCACTCATGCCGGGGCTGGCGTGTCCCGTGATTCGATGAATCGCGTGTTGGTCATGCACCTCATCGGCCCACGTTCGGAAGGTGTGGCGAAGGCTGTAGAACCCAACGCCCGTACGTCGGATCTTGAGTCCATCGAGCACTTGGGCGAATCGCAGGGAAATCTCGTCAGCGTTACTAACTCGCAACGTCCCATCTTCGTGTTGCCGAATCGTCTGTCGCACCATCGGATTGCCGCGCGAAGTTAGAAACACCAATCTTGTGGCCATGTCGCTCGCGGGACGCGGATGGTTGTGGACTACTCCGGTCAGTTCTTTTACGGTTTCCGGCCAAAGCGGAATGACTCGCACGACACCGGTCTTCGGGCGAGGATATTCGATTACGCCGCGCGACAGATCGACTGCGGATCGAGGTAACGTCGCACAATCCGTATTTCCCATTCCGCCGTTTACTCCAAGCAGGACGGCCGCCTTCAGCCATCCCTCGGTTGAATTAAGGATCGCCTTGATCTCCCCAGAGGTGAACAGCCTGGGACCGTTTGCCGGCTCGGACCGACTCTTCGCTTTTCGTTCTTGAGCAACGGAAGGCTTGGCGAACCACTTGCCGAACTTCACCGGGCGTTCGATTTGGTCGGTCTCGTATGCATGACGGAACATGCTCTTGATCGTCGTAACTTGCCGTGTCAAAGCATGGACTCCTAGTTTCTTTGCTAGGGACGACCGGTACCGCTGGAAGTCCTCAGGGCGAAGATCCGAGACTAACCGGCTCTTTCCGAGGGCCTCAGCAAACGCAACGAGGATCGACCGGCAGTCTTCAAACCACCGTGAGCCGATCTCACCGGCATCCATTTTTTCCTTTTGCCAGGCGAGAAACGCGTTGCAGGCGTCCTTGACCGTGAGCTCGCCGCTGGATACCTTTCGGGGTGTACGGCCTGCGTGAAGGTCGGAAGCGACCGCAAGGTACCGTTCAACGGCTGCGTCAGGGGCCCGCCACACGCCGAAGAATTAGACGCGGCCATTGATCTTCTTGCACCACTGGCCGTTCGGGTGAGCCGTTAATGGAAACGACGGGTACGGCTTCTTGGGCTTGCGGCGCGCTGTACCATGGTTCGATGCCGGCGAAATCCCGATCTGGTTCGTAGCACGGTAGCAGGCGTGCTGGTTGTCGTAAGGATTGTCGCATGCCGGAATACCTGGCAATGAAAATGCCATAAGTATAGTATTGACAAGTACTTGGAGAGGTGGGTGAGTGGCTGAAACCAACGGTTTGCTAAACCGTCATACGGGTGAACGCCTGTATCGAGGGTTCGAATCCCTCCCTCTCCGTTTGGTGATGAATCACAGTGCGTCGAAGCGCAGCAAGTCTTTGATTCATCGGCGTTTGCGCCGCACGCCGACTCCGTGAGAATTGCCCCATCGTTGCACAACGATGAACCGGACGGTTCCCGTCGCGCACCCCGTGTAGGTAAGGATTTCGGTAAGGAAAGCGGTAAGCAAATCGGTAAGGGACTCGGGACGGAATCGTAGGTCCCCGTCGCCTTCTCGGATTCTCGCTCGCGGCCAGTCGTCGTCAGCTCCGGCAACGCCGACAGGGCGTCCGACAGCTCGCCCAATACCGTGTGCGAGTAACGATCCATCGTCAGCGTGATCGTGCTGTGCCGGGCGAGCTGTTGCGCGATTTTCGGATGAACCCCGCCGCGTGCGAGATTGGAAATAAACGAATGCCGCAGACAATGGAAGTCGGCCACTCGCCCGGCGAAGTCGCGGTATTCGAGGTAGTCCGACTCCTCACGCCCTTTCCGCTCCGTCGGCGTCCCGGCCTTTGCGATCCACGCCGCCCGTGCAGCGCCCAGGTCTGCCCGGAACATCTTGGCGATTGTGTCTATTCGGGGCATTTTGCCAAAAACCGGGTGCTCGGCGTCGGGTGTGCCGCTTTCGTCGCGCCAGCGGGCCAGCATTTGCGCCGTAGACGCCTTGAGCGGCAGAGTGTCGTCGCGTCGATGCTTGCTGTACGCGGCCCGGACCGTCACCGTCGGGGGGTCAGCTTGCAGGTCCACGCAGCCCCACGTAAGCGACCGCAGCTCGGACGCCCGCAAACCCGTCTCGACGGCGAGCTGGTACAGCGTCGCCCGCGAGTTCGGGTCCATTCCAAACCGCTCCGGGCCGAGTCGCGTCGCGTCGAGCAACAATTGCAGCTCTTGGGCGGCGAGCGCCCGCCGATCATGCCGACGGTCGGTGCGGACGTTTATTGACGGTAGGTGGGAAAGCGGATGGTCCGCCGCACGCCCGTCCCAGACGCACCACCGACAAAACTGTTTCGCGGCCTGCATGTAGAACACGCAGCTTTGCGCCGAAAGCCCGCCCTCCTGCAACGCGCGAACGCTCGCTTGCACCTTGGAAGCCGACAGCTCCGGTAGGTACGAAAAACGGCATTCATCGAATACGCGCGTCGCCCGGCGAACCGTCAACTCGGCGTGTTTTTCCGTGACGCCCTTGGCCAGCAACGACGCACGCCAGTCGGTCAAGTGTTCGGACAAGGGGCGTTTGCGATGCACGGCGAATCGGTCCACAAGTCCGCTCTGTTCCCGCGCCGCCGACCGTTCCAACTCCGACGCGAGCTGTTGCGTTGCGGCCTTGTCTGTGTACCCCGGCACGCGACGGCGGATACCTTGGGCGTCGCGGTACTCGACGTACCATTTCGCGCTGTCCCGCGTTGCCCGCCCACCGTCGGGCGTCCGTTGCGTGTACTGTTGTCGAAAGATTCTCGCCATGATGCACCTACTTTCGGATTCGGCCCTTGCGGGTCGTCAGTTCCAGCCCCAACACTTTGCAGAGCCGCGCCGCCGTGCCCAGCACAACGTCGCAACGCCCGGACAGGAACCCGTGCGCGCTGGCATAGGGTACGCCGCTTTCGACGGCGAGCCGTTTGATGGACAGCCCGGACGTGCGAAACGCCGCCCGGATCACGTTGCCCAGCTCGTTGTCGGGGTTCGTTTGCATACCTACAATATATCGCACGACCGATATCGTGTCAAGTCGGTTCCATTTTCTTTTTCGGATTCATGCCCGCCGCCCGGATTGCCGCCGCGTTCCGTCGATGCTCCGCCGCAAGGGAGGGGTTTACCGCCTCGCACTGGTCGGCGAGCTGGTCCAGACGGTCCGCCCAGGACGACGCCGACCATCCGGCGGGAATGTCGGGGCCGCCGTTTGCCCCGTCAGCCCGCCCAACGTGCTCACCTTGTCCGAAGGTGCTCACGTCCAAAGGGGTGAGCATCTTCGCATCTTCGTGAGCATCTTCGGGAGCCGGACCCTTGGGCAGCTCCCAAGTCCACCCGCCGTCAAAGCCCGACTTCCGGGGTCGAACCCCCAGGCGTTCCTTTGCACGCCGCAGAGTCGCCCACGCGAATCCGGCCTCACTCGCCTGCGATTTGATTTCCGTCGTCGGGAGCGGGCCGTCGGCCAGCAACTCGCGGAGCCAGTCCGTCGCGGTGTCCCGCTCGGTGGGTTTGTCGTCGCGGGGCCGATCGACGTTCAACGCTTCATTCGCAGTCACCGTCACCGGCTCGGCTTCCCACGCCACAACGGCCACGTCTGGTATGACGCTTGGGACCAGCGAGTACGCCAGCCCGGTCCCGCGCGCCGCGAGATTGTTCTTCGCCGGGAGCATCATCCGCCGCGTCGGATTCTTGTCGTCCTGCACGACGAGCCACACGGCGCGGGCCGCCGCGACGAATGCGAGCGAACCCATCGCCCGGTACAGGGCATTCGCGCCGGCACTTTTGTTGAGGTGCGTCACGCCCACGACCGCGACGCGGTGACGTGCCCCCAGTTTAGCGAGCGGTGCGAGCAATCCCCGGATGTCGGCGTTCTTGTGACTGTCCGCTTTGCCCAGGTACGCGGTGATAGGGTCGATGATGCAAAGGCGACAGCCCGGCGTGTCGCGGATCGCGGCGTCCAACGCCTCAAGGTCCCGTTCCAGCGAAAAGGACCGTTCCACCTCGTGGCCCGCGCTTCCGTCGAACGTACGCACCGCCTCCAACAATACCACGCGGGCCACGTCGGCCCCCGCCGCGTCGAGGCGCGGGCGGATGGTGTCCGCCTTGTCGTCCTCGGCGCTCAGCAGCACGACGCCACCGACGGGGATGGGTTCGTCGCGTCGATCCGGCCACGGCGTCCCCGTCGAAACGCGAGCGGCCATATCGAGGGTCACGAACGATTTACCAAGGTCCGGGTCGCCTGCGACCAACGTCAACTTCCCCAGCGCGATCCGCCCCGGCCACAGCCACGACACCGCCTCCGGTTTCACGTCGCACATCCGCACCAACACCGGCGCGGAGTCCGTCGCGGTTCCGACGGGGGCGCTTGGGGCTTCGATGATGAAGTCGCTCACGGTCGGCGCTCCCTTCCCCATGCTCGCGGACGGATGATGATGTCGAAATCGTAGGCCACGGTGCCGATGAGGACGGCCACGGCCTCGCGCAGTCCCTGTCGCGCGCGGGTGAAGTCGCGTGCATTCTCGACCACCGTCTGGACGTACTCAGACCAGAGACGCGGGTCGTGGTCCGTGGCGACGATGTAGCGCAGGTCGGGGGCGTCCAGGGCGACGCCGGCGACCTTTGCCAGCTCAAGCGCCTCAGCGTCCGAGGGGACGTGGTCGGCCTCGACGCTCAGGCATAGGTACGCGAAAACAAAGCTGTGCTCCGGTAGGACGAAATGCGAGCCACCTAGCCCGTGCTCGCAAGCGTGGTCGTGCAGACCCAGCGGATCCCAAAGCCCGGCGGATAACAGCGACCGCTCGGCCTCCAGGATTCGGCCCGCGAAAACCTCCGCTAAATCGTCGATCCCTTGCGGGCTGCGCGTCGGCGGGTAGGATTCGCAGCGGGAACAGTCTTTTGGGGCCGGGTCGGTTGCCAAGCCGCCCGGCCTACTTTGCATTAGGCGCATCGCGCGGCCCTCGCAGTCCCGGCCTTTTCTCCCGACTTGCTCGCCTCGAAAACATCCCGGCTCGGACAACCCAAACGAACCCACTCGGATATCGCTTCGGCTGACCAGCGAACCGACCGCGAAATCCGCACCGGCGCGGGCAAGCGCCCGCAACTCAACAGCTTCCAGCACTGCCTCGGCGATATCTTCAGCGCCGCCGCCACGCCCTTAACCGTCAACAACTCCGTGCTCATGTAGAACGTCTCCATTGCCACAATTGGCGGGGTCCGTTCTACGCGCGAATCGGTCGGTCAGAATTGATTACGGGAATTAACGACCGCTTTCCGGTGACTGTACCGACGGGAATCGCGGTGTTTCACTGGGAAAGCAACCGCAAAGAAAATCTGCGGTCAAAAACGAATCGGTTTGACAGGGTATTTTTCGACCGCTCTGTTGGAGCACTATCGACGCCCGAGCGCGTCACGCATTCGGGTTCGCATCGCTTCGTACGACAGCAAGTATCCCGACTCTTTCTTGTATTCGTCGACGAGTTGCTTGACGGGAATGCGGCTTGTCCCGACCGCTTCAAGGCGCTCAGCAGCCTTCTTCACGAAGCGGGCCAGAGCATCGGACTTGTACGATCCCTTCGGTCGCCCCGGCCTGCGCTTCCTTCCATCGCCGCGCAGCCCTGCGCCGGGCGGCTCTGGAAGCGGCACGTCCTTGCATTCCTCCCGGCAATTCCGCCAGAGAACCCGCAGCAGCTCCACTGCGAAGCCCCCGCGTTCAAGTTCGTCAACCACCCCCTCGATGTCGATTGCATTCCACTTCCCGTAATTCTTCTTGCCAGTCTCGCGGTACTCGCAGTACATCGCCGCAGACCGCGGCCACACCGATTCGTCTGTAAAACATCCGGGCTTGATTTCTCTCGCAGCCGCAAAAAAACGCTTCAACATGACGTCGAAAACGCGCGGCTTGTGGAGCGGCGCCCCGAGTCGCACCGATTCGCTTCGCCGGGCTTCTTGGCTCAACTTGAATTGCAAGCCCACCAAACGCAGCGGCACAGGGTCTTGGGCAAGCAGCCTCGCTTCTCGCTGCCACACCCGGCAAAGGATGTCAGCGACTCCGATCGCGGCCGTCCTGCCCTTGGACATGCGCATCTACTCCGGCGGGCCGGTCCGCGCGGCGTCGGCGGTAGATGCAACGCCAACGTCAGCGCGGTCCGTTCGGCGGGAGCGACCCGCCTACCCAGGTGGACAGACTACCCGGAAAAACACGTCAATTCAACGGCTTGCAACGCAGCGGCGGGTTTGCTACGATGGGGCTTCGTTTCGATTCGACTGTCGTCGGTCTTTTTGGAGGGTCGCTTATGGCGCGTAGCATTTCACGCTTGGTTCTGGTGGCAGCGTGCGTCGTCGGTCTGGCGGGATGCGGAAGCGGTGTCGGCACGCCGACGGGACGAGCCTACGCCATTTGTCGTAACTACGACCCGACGATCACCACATTCGGCATGGACGAGTTCGTGCGTATCACGCGTTCGGCTAAGCAGGACGGCGTGCCAGTGGGGGACGTCCTGGCCCTCAATACTGTTACATGCGGCTCTGACGATACGTGCTACCAATGTTTTAACGCCCTGATCGATCTCGTCTACTGATCGGCGTTCCTCGCTTTGATGATCGCATGGATCGCAAGCCGCGAGCTTTGGCGGCAGACCCTCTCGCGCGCCCGCGCGCCTGTACCGAATCGCAATGTTCCCATGCCGTGCAAGCTATCCCACCGGCCCCTTTTTGGACCTCCCAGCGTCACTTGCGATCGTCCCGCAGCATCTCCTCCAGACTCCGGTAGTCCCGCGGCGAGGCTTGTACCATCCCGTCCTCTCGCTCAGCCATTCGAGTCATCACCAAGCGGTAGAAATCGTCGAGCAGCCTTGGATTCGCTCGCATCCGCGCCAGCATCCCGCACAGACCCACCTTCCCCATCCCATCGGGAAGCCGAACGGGCAGCGCGTGGAACAGCCAAACCAGATCATTTGTGGCGGCTTCGATCGGCTTTTGTCCGCGCTCCCATTCGATCCACGGCTCGATGGGTCGCAAATAGCCGCCTGCGGGGCCATACTCGCCCGGCTGTGGGTCCGCCGACGGAAACTCCGCTGCGGCCACGTCCCAAGCATCGCTTGCCGCCATTCCATCGGCCTTCAAATCCTCTCGCCGCTTCTTGAAGGCGTCCCAACGCCCCTCACGCCTCAGCCTGTCCGTCAATTCGCCTTTTGACTCACGCACATCGTGCTCCCAACACTCATCACCCGACAGGGGGTTAGCTTCTCCCGGTACCCGCTCGCAGCGGCCCTTTTGGGTTCCAAAACGAGACGGGAACGGGTCCCATGCCCGGCCTTGCACCGTTCACGCCCGAACCGACCCGACTCCCTCGACGGCCCGCCGCATCCGTCGTCACTACCCCGCTCCTGGGGGCGCACCGCCCGCCGCTTTGACCATCGCCACGACCCCCGCCCGTCACCGCTCGCCCACGCTCGCCGTCGCCCCCTCGACCAGCCCGACGATCCGCGCCCGCACCGCTTCCGGCAGCCCCGGCCAAGCCGAAATCACAGCCCCCAAGTCAGGGTCTTTTTCAGAAAAAGCGGTAAGGAGATCGGTAAGCGCCATGCCCGGTCGTTCGTAAGTCGTTGCGGCGTCACGGGTTACGGATTGTGACAAACGGTTTGCTAAACCGTCATACGGGTGAACGCCTGTATCGAGGGTTCGAATCCCTCCCTCTCCGTTGCTTTTGAGAGGCACTCTGCAAGTTCTTGAAACTCACGGACTTGTAAGAGTTTCTCGATTCTTGACTGCCCGACTGCCCTCAAACTGCCCTCAAAACGCGAATCGACCGCCGTACGCGTGGCGGTCGTTCCCGTATATCCGAACCCGCTGTTCCCGCTCATAGACCCATCGAATCCGTTTTTTCAGCCTCGCCGGGCAACGCACGCGGACCGCCGAACGCGCCGACCCGTGACGAAGCCGTCGAGATCCTGGAAGTCCCAGTCCTCGCGGGGCACGCGCTCGCCGCGCTCCGTGCGCACCGCGGCCCCCAGGTCGTCCACCAGATATCGTGCGGCGAACCGATCGCACATGGATTCCTTTTGGCGGGTGTTGCGGCCGGCGCGGTAGACGAGCAGGTGGTAGATTTCGTGCAGAAAGATAAACAGCGCGAGTTGGTAGGCGGTTTTGAACTCGACGACGTAGATCGGTCGCTGCCAACCCCGTCCCACGGTCTTGACCTTTGCGAGGTTGGTGCGCATCCCGTAAGGGTAGACGAGGTGGCGACCGAGGTTGATGTAGATTCGTCGCTCGACGTAAATGCACGTGCCGGAGAAATCCGCCCCGCGACTGTAGCGCACGCGTACGATGAGGCCGCCGACGTTCCAGCCGTTCAGGGCGTCTACGCACATCGTTTGGAGCTTCGCGCCCGAGAGATCCGTGGAGTTGTGAAAGTCGATCAATGACAACGGTCCGATCCTTCGACGCCGCAAAGCGAATGCTGAATGAGATACTACGACCGCCTTAGTTTCCGCATTCCGCATTCACCATTCCGCATTGCCCCCGAAAGCCCCCGCGCTTGCTCTTGGGGTCCTGTCAGGCGCTCTACGGTCTGGGATGATACTCGCGATGGACGCGTTTGAGTTGGGCCTCGTCCACATGGGTGTACACTTGAGTGGTGGTGACGTCGGCGTGGCCGAGAAGCTCCTGCACGATCCGCAAATCCGCCCCTCCGGAAAGCAGGTGTGTCGCGAAGCAGTGACGTAACGTATGCGGTGACAATGGTTTATCGACGCCCGCGGCGATGGCGTATTTCCGCACCAACCGCCACATGTTGGTCCGATCGAGAGGCCGGCCTGTGCGTGAGAGAAACAGAGCGGAAACCGGTCGGTTGCTCAACAACCTTGGCCGCAGGTATTCCAGGTACTCTTCAACAGCCTCGATCGCGCACCGGCCGACGGGGATGATCCGCTCCTTCCGCCCCTTGCCGATGCAGCGGACGTAACCGAGTCGCAGGTTCATCTGCTCGAGGGTGAGATCCACCACCTCGCTGACACGCATCCCCGTGGCGTAAAGAAGTTCCAACAGCGCCCGATCGCGGAGGTAGAACTCCTCGCCCGGGTCGGGAGCGGCCAGCAGGGCCTCGACCTGGTTGTAGCGCACCGTGTCAGGAATGGTCCGCCAACGTTTGGAGCTTTCGATCAGCGACGCGAGATCGCGCCGCAGCACGCGTTCGGCGTGCAGGTGGCGGAGGAAGACTTTGATCGCCGCGAGGTGACGCGCGATCGACGACACGCCCAGCCCCCGCTGCTGTAATTCGATGAGATGCTGCTGCACGTCCTCCATGGAGATGTCGGCCGGCTCCACGTCGCGGGCGACGAGGCAGTTCCAAAACTCACCGAGGTCGCGCTGGTAGGCGGTGACGGTCGCGCCCGCGAGGCCGCATTCCACAAAAAGGTAATCGAGAAAGCGCTTCACCAACGGCGCCGGTCGATTCGTTTTCTCCACCGGCTGCGTCGCAAGGAGCGTCATGGCGCCCTCCCCGAGCGTAAACCCTTCTGGTGAGTGACATCGCGTGGCACTCTCAGCGCGACGCGAGCGCCGGGGCCGTTCCCCCGGCACAAACGACCATTGTACGGTCCCGGCCCGTCCGATCCAAGCGCTTTGTTGACGTGATCGTGCCTCATTTCTCGCCTGCACGAATATCGGACGCTGCGTCGCCGCGCGTGGCGTGTATCAATACTGAAAAACGGTTTGGAGGGTCGGTTACAGCTCCGACTCCGGGCGACCCGCCGGGCGCGCAGGACCGAATAACTCGGCGGCGTTGGGTTGTTCGAGAATGAATTTCGCGTTGACTGCGTGGTCCTGACAGAGGTAGTAGAGCGCGCGCACGACGGCGCCGTAGTCGAGACCCAGCCCCACGGCCTCTCCGCTGGAGGCGACGCCCGCGTCGTTTCCGAGCAATCGGATCAACGAGCGCAACTCGAACGACGCCGGGATCGGCCCGGAGGTCGACCCGCTGGCGACCACCGAACGCAGAACCGTCAGCGCCTCCTCGCCCGCGTTGGCGTTAATCGTGACGCTGCCGTCGGGAGCGCGGTAAAGCACCGGCGGGGAGCAGCGAAGGTCGTCGCCGAACAGCGCGATGCGACGCGACCCCGACCGCTTGACGTAGACGAAGTTGGAAGGCGCGTCGCGGATGTGGTCGAGGATGAAATTGTCGCCGGCGATCGGCGCCGATTCGATGGTTGGATCCCGGCGTTTGACCAGCGCTTCATAGGCCGCGATCTGCACTCGCGGATCGGTATCGTGCAGCAGGTTCCGCAGCGTGACGGCGGCGGCGCCCATTCCTTTTGCCTCGGCCAGGGCGCGGATGGCTTGGAAACGGAACTCGTCGTCCGTCTTCGCGGCGTGCATGGCCAAGCAGTCGCACGCCACGTGATCGCCCAAGCGCACTCCCGCGACGGCGGCATGGAAGCTGACATAGTCCCGGCTGTGCGTGTAAAGGTCGTTGAGCTTGGGCAGCGCCGCCCGCCCCAACCCCTCGAAGCATGTGGCGATCTGGGCGTGCGCCGCGCTCGGCTGGACGATTTCCTCGGCCAGCATGGCCGCTCGCGTCGCCTCAAACGCGGGATCGCGCGTCAAATACAAACCGCGGACCAGCGACAAGAAGTGCCCCGTGTCGTCGTGGTACTCCTTGGGGACGCGGAGTTGGATGAACGAGGGCGAGATCGCGTCGGCGACCTTGGTCGGCCCGCTGAAGTGGGCGTTGATGCGATCCTGAATCTGCCGGGCCTTGGGATAGGAGGGCCGGGTGAGGACGAGTCGGACGCGCCGATCCTTCACAGCCATGCCGCCTCCCACGACGATTCCCTCCAATGGGTTCGACTTGGTGGCCGCGTCGCCCTCTGCGAAGGGGTTCAAGAAGACCGGGCCCGCCGCGACCGCGAGGATTTGACCGGAAATCGACACCGAGGAGGAGAGTTCGCGAAAGACCTCCAAGTCGGCGGTGAAGAGTCTGCCCCCGCGGAGGGACTTGGTCTGCGTACCCGGCAGTGCCATCACCACGACATCAAACCGCGTCCCTTCGACGGCGGCGGGCGGGATTTCTCCTTGGACCAGCACGACGGCCGTGTCCGGGTCGGCGATGAGCTGCTCCGGGGTGATGTTCTTTTCGCCGACCACGCTGCTCGAAAAGCGATGGTGCTTGTAGAGGTTCTGGACGAGCCGATCGTAGATGGGCCGCGGGCAATCTGATGAGCCGTTCTTGCCGAGTCCCACGACCATGCCATAGCCGCGCACGCGCATCGGCCCCATGCCCTCGTAGTAGGTCAACGAGCCGATGGTGTCGCGGTACGCGGCGGACTTAACCGCCGGATTGTCAGTCGAGGTCACGCCGACATCGAGCTTGGCCTTGTTCTCGTGCTCGTGGATGCAGCCGCTCGCCGACGCAAGGATCACAGCCGGCCACATCAGCGATTGGATCACGCGAATGCGGCGGGTTACGGGATCATGCATGGTGGGTCTTCCGAGTGCCGGTTCTAAGCTTTCAGCCCGCATCCTACAGGCGATCGCCGAGCGCCGAAAGCCGACGGTCGACCGCAGGGTGCGTGACACTTTCGGCGGAGCGCGGTCCTGATCCGAACCCCAAGCGCAAGCGCGGGGCCCTGGGCGCTCCGACCAACAGCCTGGGATTCGTGGGCCACGGCCCTGCGCACGCGCCGCATCGCGGTGCCGAGCGCAACCTGGATAGCATGAGTTGACAAATTTGGCTATTAGACGCTTATTCGGGGCGCATCGACAAAACGTTGTCGATCCGGTCGCCGCCGGAAAACTGCCGCGAAGCGGCCATTTTTTCGGGGCCAAGTCCCCGAAAAAACGTAGGCTCTTACTCCGAGGCTTCTGTGCATTCTGCCCGCATGTTGTTCCCCATCAAGCGGCGTGTTGGCGCAGGGTGGCGGGATAGCGTTCATGGTGGAGAACGAGGACGGTGGTCATCAGGGCATGGCCCTTGCGGGTGACCCGCCAACGGCGAGAGCGTTG
>Ga0315274_10001455_pt1 | contig 36268 bp, 36 predicted proteins | sample YL17G02_20_MG_FD_203700 | JGI IMG/M metagenome (GOLD analysis project Ga0315274, IMG submission 203700) | Sediment microbial communities from Yellowstone Lake, YNP, Wyoming, USA - YL17G02_20 | ecosystem: Environmental > Aquatic > Freshwater > Lake > Sediment | place: USA: Wyoming | collected...
CGATATCATGCGGCAAGGCCTCCAGGGGGCAGGGGGAGCAGCGGGGCTTTGGTTTGCAGTAGTCCTTGCCGACCATCACGAGCAGGGCGTGGAACTCGTTGAAGAGGGCCACGTCGGGAGCCACGTAGCGACTTCATCCTGCCGCGATTTCACTTGGGCTGGCGTACACGGACACCGTGCGGCTCGACCGCGGCCACACATCCGGACAATACCGAAAGGTCCGTGGAGCGGACGAATCGCTCCACGAAACGATTGACGGAGAGCGGACCAAGGGATGTGGGTCTGAACAACACGATCCCCGGATGTGAACCCGGGGGATACTTGCGGAGATCGGCGAACTCAATGTCCAAGGTCAGGAGCATACGACCTTCACGGGCCGCACACGCTGCCACCTCGACATCCGGACGAGACAGCAAGTTCTCATCTGCGGTGGTCAGCACATCGTGGCCCAGACTGATCAGGACTGGCTTGAGATGGCGGGAGAGGTTCTCATCCAGTTTGAGCTTCATGCGTTGACCGCCGCTTTCCACAGACCCTCGCGAGCCAGTTCGGCGGCGTAGGCCAAGGCGGCGAGGATGTCTTCCCTGGTCAGTTGCGGATAGTGGTCAATGATGTCCTTAATGGTCAAACCCTCTGCCAGTCCGTCCAGGATAACCGCGATCTCGATTCGCGTGTCGCGGATGCAGGGCCGCCCGCCACACACCCCGGCATCTACAGTAACTCGACTTTTGCTGGCTGGTCTCTTCATGATCGTAGTTCTCCTTTCCTGTTATCATACTCTCACAAAGACAGCTTCTGCAAGGCTCAAGCATCTTGATTCCAGCCGACATCAGTCGCATGGGGGAGTCGTCCGAGGGGGCAGGGGGGGCAGCGGGGGGTGGGTTTGCAGAAGTCTTTGCCGGTCATCACGAGCAGAGCGTGGAACTCATTGAAGAGGGCTACGTCGGGCTCCAGGTTGGACATGAACAGGTCCTGCAGTTGGTGGTAATCCAGCTCCTCCTGGGCGATCAGGCCGTGGCGGACCATGACGCGGGCGGTGTAAGTGTCCACGACGAAGATGGGGCGGGTTAGGGCGTAGAGCAGGATCGAGTCGGCGGTCTCGGGGCCGACGCCGGAGATGCTGAGCAGCTCCTCGCGCAGGCGGGTGGTGCTGACGCCTTCGAGGTTTCGCAGGTCGCCGCCGTATTCGTCGCACAGCCAGTCGATGAAGTGTCGCAGCCGCTTGGCTTTCACGCGGAAGTAGCCGGTGGGGCGGATCAGCTTTTCGAGATCGGCGATATCGAGTTCGTGCAGCTTGGCGGCGTCGAGGTATCCGGCCGCCTTCAGGTTTGCGATTGCTCTCTCGACGTTAGACCAGCTTGTGTTCTGCGTCAGGATCGCTCCGACGGTGACCTCGAACGGCGTCTCGCCCGGCCACCAGTGCTGCGGCCCGAAGAAATCCAAAAGCGTCTGATAGATCTCAAGCAACTGTTCCCGCGTTGTACTCATATCACTCCCGCGATGCACGGTGGGCACGGCCCACCCCACAAATCACCAACTCGGCCAGATGAACTGCCGGGCGACGCTATTGTAATCTAAGATTGTGTTCAGTACACTCTGGACACTCCGGCGGCAAGGAAGTCTTCGCCGCGTGCTCTGCAACAGACGACCCGAAAGGTGGTGTCCCTGGATGGCCGGCCGTAAGAACGGTAAGCTCGGTTTCACGAGAAGCCAACTGTTCAACTTCGCTCGGGACTCCTACTTGGAGCGGACGAGCAGGCCGATATACGCCATCGCGTTCCTGCTGCCGTTCATTCTGTTCTACGAGATCGGCACCATTTTGATCAATACTGATGTTTTGAACCGCACGCAAGTGCGGGTCATGGCGTTCGTGTGGCTGCAGAGTTTCCTGCAGTATCTTGGGACCGGCAACAAGTTCGCCTGGATTGCTCCGCCGCTGGTGGTGGTGGTCATTTTACTCGGCCTGCAGATCGCCTCGCGTAAGCCCTGGTGGTTCTGCCTCAGCGACTACATGCCGATGATGCTCGAATGCACCCTGCTGGCGGTGCCGCTGATCGTTCTGAGCCTGTTCTTCAACAGTCCGGTCGTGACCCCGCCAGGGTCGTCGCAGCAGCCTCATACCCCGGCAACTGTCGGACCGTGTGTGGTCTCCGTGGAGGCGGCGCCAACCTGGACTGTTCCCACTGGGCGAATCCTGCCGCTGGCACAATCGGCCGGGGGCGAAACGATGAATCACTCCCTGGTGGCCGATATCGTGACCGGCGTCGGGGCGGGGATCTACGAGGAGTTGGTTTTCCGGCTGATCCTGATTTGTGCCCTCATGGTGCTCTTTCAGGACGTCATCGGGATCGACCACAAGAACGCCGTCATCTTATCGGTACTGATCTCGGCGGCCCTGTTCAGCGCCCACCATCATCACATCACGTACCTCAACGGCCAGCTCGGCCGCGGGGCCCCCTTTACGTGGACGGAGTTCGTGTTTCGAACGGCCGCCGGCGTCTATTTTGCGGCCCTGTTCGCCATTCGCGGCTTCGGAATTGCCGCGGGGACCCATGCCTTCTACGACATCATCGCCACCATTATCAACGCATTTTTCTTCCGCCCATAATCTTCGGCGATTCGCCCGAACTTTTTTGTCGGCTCGCGATGAAAATTCTCTACGGCGCTTAGTCGTTGGCACTCCTGAGTTTGCAGAATAATCGTCCCATAAGCGTCCCCAAAGGCCCTATCAGTGCTGATATTGCACTTGAATTAGACCGCTGGTTCTTGTATAATAACGACAAAGATAGAAACGTGTTTCAGGGTTTCTCGTTATGGAATCGCCGCAGATCAACGTTGCCATCGACCAACTGACGTTCAGTCTCTTCCAGAGACCGCTGCACCCCGAGCTATTCCAGATTTACGCCAACCGGCAACTCAAGACGGAGAAGTACGAATCCCTGATTTGGGTCACCGGATGCACGCACGTGGTGAGCATCTTCGCGGGGGACGTATGCCTGAGCGAAGTCGTCAGTACGCCCGGCCAACTGCTGCCGCATCGCGGGCTGGTCGAGCGGTTCCAGTTCCGCGGGCCCCGGACCCACAAGTGTACGCTCAGCCGGGGCGTCAGCTACATGACCGATTTCCAGATCGAGAAAATGAGCCCGAACCTCTATCGGCAAAGCCACACGGACCTGGAGCGGTTCGCCCGGAGCCGGGGCGTGTTCGTGAAGTTCCCCGAGCTCGAAGTGGACAGCCTCCAGCCGTTCTGCTACATCGATTTCGAAGCGCGACGCAACGAGCTGCACATCCATACCTTCGCCGCCTATCCCGATCAGGTGACGATGGTCAAGACGCAGTCGCTCTTCGACTTCCAGTAATGAAGCTATGAGTTCTGCATCTGCACGTTCTGCTGCAGGACGTGCAGCTTCTCGCGGATTTCGCTGGACATGCGGCTGTTCGGGAAATCGCGGATGATCTGCTGACCGACGTCGAGCGCGTCCGCCCACTGCTTGTCCGAGATGGCCATGGCGAACTGCACGCCCAAGTTGTGCAGCTTCGTCCGGAACACGTCCTTGGCTGCCTCCTGCAGGGCCAGGGCCTCGTTCGGCGTCAGGTACATGTCCAGCTCCCGCAGGATCTCCAGGCTTCGGTCCGTCTCCTGCCGCTTGATCGCGTTGTCCCAGGCGGATAGCAGGGAGCGCTTGTGCAACTCTTTCCTGTCGACCAATTGCTGTCGCATGGTTTTGGCCTTCTCGGAATGCGGATGCGCTCGGATCAGCGATTCGATCTGCACGCTCGCCTTGGCCCACTGGGCACTATCGAACAGTGCCTCGATGTGCGAGATTGTCTGGTCCAGACGCTCATCCTCTGTGGCATCCCGGTACTGGTCCACCTCGCGCCGAAGCTCTTCGGCCAGGCTGCGATACCCGGCGTGGCCGGCGATTTCATCGACGATCTCGTACGCGCCGTCGAAGTCCCTCTCCTTGAGCTTGTCGAACACCGCTTCCCGCAAGGATTCTCTCTCCTCATCGCGGAAGGCGATGGTCTTTACGACCTCACTGACCCGCGTGCCCTGGTTGATCTGTTGAAGACCCTGGTGGATACTCTGGAGCGCTCTGGCCGCCTCCTCCATTCTCGTGCTGTTGTCTCGTAGCGTATTCACGATGCCTGAGACCTGCGAAAGCATGATCAGAAGAGCGATGATGAAGATCAGCGAGCCAAACATGAATACGCTGTCTCGCATGGCCGCGGTATTCTCAAACAGCTTGGTGAAAACGCCCAAGAGGATGACCATCGCCAATGCGGCGAGGATGATGACGATGTGCCACTTGAAGTGCCGTACCGGGCTGTCTTTGTTGGAGTCCATGGGCTCTTTCTCCTGGCGAGCAAACCGTTTTCACAGCCAACTGTCATTATAGACATCGGCTACCCCCGAGTCAATCCTGCATCGGTGCCCTCATAATAGGACGTCTATATATGGCGGTTTATTTCCGGCGCGGGCGGAATCGCGCAACGGCCGTTCCGGTCGAACCGTTCACGTTGCCCAAGTGCTCACGGCCAAGACTGGTGTATTGCCCAGATTGACACGGAACCTATCTGCATGGGCGCACAAAAAGAGCCGAAGTCTGGCAACTTCAGCTCTTGTGAGACAGCTTTGCAATAGCGAATATAGAGCAAGTTTATGATCTACACAGCCGTCTCAGAAACCAGAACCAAGATAAAAGAAGAAAAGAGCATGTGACCATACGATTGTATTTTATCCTGCGGCGGCTCTTTTGGCAAGCCTTTTCGCGAGGAAAAATCATCGTTCTCCGCATTTCCCGTCCGGCAGGGCGGACATACTGCAAACCCTGTGATTCTCGGCACTTAAGAGCATTCTTCAGGGCTATGCTTTGGCCGTGCCGGCTGCCGGCGCCACGCAGTAGATGTATGTCAGAGGCTCCAGACCCGTGTTACGGACGTCGTGCAGCGTCTCGGGCGGGATGTAAACCGCTTTTCCCGCCCCGACCTCGAAGCGGTCGTTGCCTCCGATCTGCAGCTCGCCCCGGCCGGTGAGGAATACGAGCAGCTCCTCGTGATTCTTCGTGCTGTGCTGGCCGCAGGCTTCCCCGGGTTTGAGATAGACCCGCCCGGACCGCATCCCATGAGTCTGGGGCTGGCCTTCCAGGATTCGCTGGTACTCGGGCTTGTCGTTCAGACCGACAATCAGAACTTTTTGTGCTGCCGCCATCGTTTCTCCTTGAAATGCGTCTGCCGTCACGTAATATCGGGTCCGTAATACGGGTTCGCAGGCCCTGTGTCAACCGCCTGTGTTGATTCGTCGTATGCAGTGCAGTGCATTCATCTGTGATTTGCCTGTCGATTAGACTGCTGTGGAGCATGTAGGGGCGATGACGCAAGAACTTAGGGCGCTGGTAATAGCCGCCGCCACGATAGGGTTCCTTCACACCCTGATGGGCCCCGATCACTATCTGCCGTTCATTATGATGTCCTGGGCCCGGAAGTGGTCCGCCGCCAAGACGGCCGTAATCACGCTCCTGTGTGCGCTCGGGCATATCGGCAGCTCCGTGGTGCTGGGCCTGGTCGGGGTGTCGTTGGGTTGGGCGGTCGAGAGTCTGACGGGGGCCGAATCCCTCCGTGGCCGGATCGCTGCGTGGCTGTTTATTGCATTTGGCCTGATCTACCTGATCTGGGGGATTCGGCATATCTACCGCAGCAAGCCGCACCGGCACAGCCACTCTCATGCTCCTGAGGAATCCCACGGCCACGTGCACGCGCACAGCCATTTCGGCGAACATGCACACGTCCACGACATCCAATCCATCAAGAGCCTCACGCCGTGGATTCTCTTCACGATCTTCGTCTTCGGGCCATGCGAGCCGCTGATCCCATTCTTGATGTACCCCGCGGCGAAAGGCAGCCTCTTCGGCCTGCTGCTTGTTACGGCCGTCTTCGGCATCACTACGGCGGCCACGATGCTTGCCACGGTTTTCCTCGGCAAGGCTGGCGTCGATTTCCTGCCGTTGAGGAGCGTCCAGCGCTACAGCCATGCCCTGGCCGGGGCCACGATCCTCCTGTGTGGCTTAGCCATCCAATTCCTGGGGTTGTAGCTGAGGCGTCCACGTCCTCCGAGGTCAGGCCACCTCGGTGGCCAGAAGGTTGATGCGTCCGAGCTTGACGCCCTTGAGGCTGATGATGTTCTCCGCCGTTCTGTTGATCTCGCCTACCGGCCCGCGTAGCACGATCACCTCCAGGCAAACGTGTTCATTGAGATGGATGTGCATGGAGGAAATGACTTGGAGAAAGTGGGAGTGTTGCAGGTCCGCCAGCATTCCCATCAGCTTCGTCGAATGGTGTTCATAGACGAGGAACACCGCCGCCACGGCCTTGGCTTTGGGATTGGCTAATTGCCCGGTGCTTATTCGCTGGCGTATCAGATCGCGTATGGCTTCCGACCGGCTCGGATAGCCTTGCTTGCCAATCAGCCCGTCGAACGCCGCCAACAGCTCCTTCTCCAGCGAAACCCCTATGCGCTCTATATTCATGTTCGTTCCCTGACAGCTCAACACAAGTGGACTGCTTTTTGGCAACTGAACCAGCGAGCATTTTACCGCGAGTGCCTTTTTTTTCAAACGGTCGAGAATTCCCCTTGACCCGATGGTGCGGCCGGCCTATGCTCACATGCAGTAGCACGATTGTGTGCTTTGTATGCGCATCGTGTGGTCTTGACAATGGAGGCAGGAACATGAGAAGTCATCTGGTTCTTGGCTTGAGCGTCGGTCTGTGGGTGGTTGGGGTCTGCTGGGCCGATCCAACGGTCGCGCTTGTGACGCATGAACAGCTTCAGGCGGTCAATGCCAGTGGCGTGGGGACCTATGCCGCAACGGACAAAGTCGTCATCACCGGCATTGTTCTGAACAATCCAGAAGAGATTCTGGATCCTGCGCCGGGGCCGGACACGGGACCTATGGGTGGCCAGTGGCAAATCTACGTACAGGGGGAGGGCAGCGACCACGGCGGCACCGCCGTGTACATGGGGCAGTATTACGCGAAAGTGGGCGGCTCAGGCAACTATGGCGATGAGAACTGGCTTTCCGAGTTGTCTCGCATAGACCACGACCCGAACACGGGCTACACATTCGCCGCCGGCGACAGAGTGAGAGTGACTGGCTGGTACAAGTTCTACAAGGGCAAGATCAACATCAATGAGAAGCACCAGGTGGAGCCCATGTTCGACTTCCAGATCGAGCTGATCGAGCCGGCAGCCGGCTTGCCCCAACCGGAACTCATCACCCTCGATAGGGTAAAAGGCAGCGACGATCGGTACATTTTCGACCAGACCAGATTGACCGGCTGTGAGTATTACCAGGGGAGATTGGTGCGCGTGAACGATGTCAACATCGTTGACCCTAATGGCTGGGTCGCCGATGGGACTGTTGAAATCATGGATAAGACCGGCCGAACATTCCCCGTGAGACTCGGCATTGGCTATGGCTTCACGCGATACGCCTGTCCGACGGGTCAGATCGACGTCATCGGGATTTTTGACCAGGAGAGCTCGGGATACACGGTCTGCCAAGATGGGTACCGGCTCTGGGTACCGAACTACGATGGAAACGGCCTAGTGCTGACCGACCGGGGACACAGAAGGGGGAATCAACCGTGCGACGCGAGTACGGACTCCCAGGCGGATCTCGTGGACGTCAGTAATCTCACGAAGTGAGCCGGGCCAATGGCGGGTTGTTTCGACGAATGAAGCAGGGCTTCACAATCATCGAGTTGCTGGTGGTCCTTTCCATCATAGGGGTCGTGATGGGAATCCTGGCGCCGTCCCTGTCCCGAACGCGAGAGCAGGCGACGATCACCGCCGTGAACGCGGAACTCCGCCAGATTGGCTTGGCTCTGGGGCTCTACTTCGAGGACAACCAGAAATTTCCTCCCACTCAGGAAGATTGCATCAGTGGCAGGTTGGCTGACCACTTGTATCAACTCCCGGCGGTCTTGTCCTCAGGCCGGTATCTGCCGTCAACGGTGGACATGAATCCCATGTCGACCATTATGGAGGACCGATACAACCGAGGACGCACGTACAAGTACCGAGGTGTGGGCGAGGTCATCAAGGATAGAGACATCATCGACAAGTGGATACACGCCAAGCTATGGATACCGAATGGTTTTCCCTCGCACAGCAGCATCGACCCCGACAAGGGCAGGTGGTATCCGAATGACAGTTGCCCCCTCGCGTCGGCATCGCCGGTGGCGTGGGCCCTCTTCAGTCTTGGACCGAGATTCGACGACAAATGGCTTGAGGAGAAGCTGGGCCTGGAGAACAGATACCCGGCGCCGAGAGAGCTGTGGTACTCGCCGGAGGAACACAGAGGGCTGATAGTGCGAATGCAACTGAAGAACGGCACGCAAATAGGCTCATTCGAATAGAGGACAGCTCATGCGAGCGACAATCCGCTTCGGCATCTCAGGGTTCCTGGTCGTGGCGTGCATGGTGGCCGCCGGTTGCCGTGATGACGGAAGCACGGACCGGACACCGGATGTAGCGGTCACGAATTCATATCTCCAGTGTATTGTGAGGGACCTTTGGGGCCGCGATGCCGGCATATTGTGCCTGGCACCGCCGGGGATGTGCCCGGGGCATTTCGATCTCTCGCCGGCCCAGGTCACGCAGTTGGCGGGTTGCCGGATGCTGCTGTTGTTCGATTTCCAGCAATCGGTGGAACGTACGCTGGGGAGGCTGCGCGACAAGGGTCTCAAGACGCATCTTGTCCAGGTACCTGCGGGTCTGTGCATCCCGGAGACCTACTTGGCACTATGTCAACAGGTTTCCCGCGTCCTCGCAAAGGAGTACCCGGAACGGGCCGGCCAGTTCGATCAGCGGCTGTCAGTCATCCGAGACCGGCTGGAGAAGTTGGGCTCAGAGTTGAAGGCTCGCGTGCTCGAATCCGAGGCTGCCTCGGCAAAGGTGCTGGTCTCGAGCCACCAGGCCGGATTTGTCCGGTGGCTGGGGCTGGAACCGGTCGCCACCTTTGTTGGCAGCGATGTCGAGACGGTATCCAACATCGACCACTGTCTCAAGAGGGCGGCCGGCCAAAGCATCCGGTACATCATCGCAAATCAGCAGGAGGGAACGGCCCTGGCCGAGGCTCTGGCCGAGCGATTGCGGGCCACAGCCGTCGTTTTCAGCAATTTCCCGCAGCCTGCTGATGACGGCGCCGGTTTCGATCAGCTTCTCCGCGACAATGTGCGGCGACTGACGGAGGCGGTGGTCCGATGACGGGCGGTTCGCTGACGCTCTCCAATGTTCGGGTTCGCCGCTCGGGACAGACGATCCTGGAGATCGAGCGTCTCGACATTCCCTCCGGCGCTTTCGTCGGCATCATCGGCGAGAACGGTGCCGGCAAGACGACGCTGTTGCGCATCTGTGCCGGTCTGATCAGATCCACCGATGGCACGGTGACGCTGGAGGGACATGATCTGACACGGCTGGGGCCCTGGAGCAGGAGTGCACTGCGAAAACGCATCGGCTATGTTCCGCAGTCGGCGCAATACAACGCGGACCTGCCCTTCACCGTGCACGAGGTGGCGGCGATGGGCCGGACGAGCGTCCGTCCGCTGATGCTTCCATTGAACAAGCGGGATCATGCGATTGTCGATCACTGGATCGATGTCCTCGGGCTATCCGACCGTCGCAATCAGACCTTTCGGAGCTTGTCCGGGGGCGAGCAGCAGAAAGTGCTGATTGCCCGCGCCATGGCGCAGGAGCCGCGAATCCTCATGCTGGATGAGCCATGTGCAAATCTGGATTTTCACTGGAGATATCAGATATCGGATATTGTCGAGCGGCTCTACCATCAGACGCGGATCACGGTGCTGATGGTTTCGCATGATACGAGTGTGTTGCCTCCCGGGTGCGGGCGGCTGATCTTGTTGCATGATGGACGCATTCTCGCTGACGGACGGGCAGAAGACGTCTTGACTGGCGACATCCTGTGCCGCGCGTACCGCGGCCGGCTTCAGGCGGTTGCAATGGCCGGACGCCGATACATTGTGAACGTGCCGTCCGAGTGTCTCGACCGGCCGCCGCGACCGGATGGTTAGGCTGTAGATGGACCCATTTCTGTACCTTATTGTTCTTGCGGGGGCTATTGCGGGGGGCAGTTGTGGTCTGCTCGGCGTGTACATCGTCGGTCTTCGGCTGCCCTTCATCGGTATCTTCATATCGCATACGGCAATGGCCGGGACCGTCTACTGCCACTTGTTGGGTCTGAATCCGATTGTTGGCCCAATGGCGCTGTCCGCAGCCGGTGCGATGAGCCTGGCAGCCCTCCGGCCGGAACGGTCTCGTCTCGATCCGAATGTTGCCCTGGCGATCCTGTTCTCACTGATGCTCGGTCTGACGTTCCTCGGCATCGGCTTCGTGCAGGGGAGCCGGTCTGAAATCCTCGGGCTGCTCTGGGGCAGTATCCTTTTCGTGCAGGCCAGGACCGTAGTGGTCATCAGCATAGTGGCCGCGGCGTTTGGCGCTTTTGTGGCGGTTTTCAACAAGGAGCTGAAGGTTCTGCTGTTCAGCCGCACGATCGCCTCCGCCACCGGCGTCCATGAGACGCTGGTCTACTCCCTGTTCCTCGCGTTATGCGGCGTGGTTCTGGCCGTGAACCTGCCGCTTGTCGGCGGGTTGATGATCTTCAGTCTGATCACCAATCCGGCGGCGGCTGCCTACCAGATTTGCCGCGGCCATCGAGCCGTCGTGGTCGCTTCCACCCTGTTCGGGATCGTCAGTGCCACCGGCGGATTCATCTTCTCATACTTCCTCGACCTGCCGACCGGCGCCTGCATCGTGTTGGCCAGCACGGGGTTGTTCGCCCTGGCGGCCCTGTACCGAGTCGCAGGCGGCAGGGGGGACTGAGCGTCATCATCCCCTGCGCCACTCCTGCATGAGCTTCCGGGCCCAACGTCCCTCGCCGTTCTATGGTCAAAGGGCCATGAATCCCCTTGTGTCCGGCTACGCGGAGGGGTAGAATTCCATCGTAAGCTATGATCCCGTGTAGAATCTGGAGAGAAAACTATGCTGGCGAGACTGCACAGCGTTACGCTCGAGGGCATCGAGGGCATCATTTGCGAAGTGGAGGTCGATGTCGCCCGGGGCGGCCTGGAAAAGTCTATTGTCGTGGGCCTGCCCGATGCGGCGGTCAAGGAGAGTGTGGAGCGAGTCAAAAGCGCGGTCGTCAACTGTGGGTACAGGTATCCCAAGACCCAGTCCCTGATCAACCTGGCGCCGGCGGACGTGAAGAAGGCTGGTCCCGCGTTCGATCTGCCGATCGCGCTGGGTATGCTCATCGGCGAAGGCGTCCTGGCCGGGCCGGCCATCAAGGACTACGTCATCGTAGGAGAGCTGGCCCTGGATGGGCGAGTCCGGCCGGTCAATGGTGTGCTCAGCATGGCTCTAACCGCGGCGGCCAACGGCTTCTCCCGGATGATTGTCCCGCTGGATAACGCCAAGGAGGCCGCCGTCGTGCAGGGCATCGAGGTGTTCGGGGTCGGCTCGCTGTCGCAGGCCGTGGGGTTCCTGTCCAGCCAGCTTTTGCTCGACACGACGATCACCGATATCGATGCGTTATTCGACGTCGCGTCGCATTATGACATGGATTTTGCCGATGTGAAAGGTCAGGAAAGCGTCAAACGCGCGCTGACCGTCGCGGCGGCCGGCGCCCACAACATCATGATGATCGGCCCGCCGGGCGCGGGCAAGACCATGCTCGCCCAGCGACTGGCGACGATTTTGCCTCCGTTGAGCGTGGAGGAATCGCTGGAAACCACGCGGATCTATTCGGCCGTGGGGCTGTTGAAGAAGGACCAGGCGCTATTGGCCACGCGGCCTGTCCGCACGCCGCACCATTCCGCCAGTGGCCCGGCCCTGATCGGCGGCGGGTCCTCGCCCCGGCCGGGAGAGCTTTCGCTCGCTCACTTTGGGATTCTCTTCCTCGACGAGTTCGTTGAATTCCCCCGACACGTGCTGGAGATGATCCGCCAGCCGCTCGAAGATGGCTACGTCATCGTCTCCCGTGCGAAGAAGACGACCCATTTCCCCGCTCAGTTCATGCTCGTGGCAGCGATGAATCCCTGCCCGTGCGGGTACTTCGGCAGCAACTTGCGGGCGTGCAAGTGTGCGCCGGGCCAGATCGCCCGCTATATGGCCAAAGTCTCCGGGCCGCTCGTGGACAGGATCGATATCCACATCGATGTCCCCGCCGTGGCTTTCAGCAAGCTGCGGTCCAAGACGCGGCAGATCGATTCCGAGACGCTGCGGGCAAGCGTCACCGCGGCGAGGCAGGTGCAGAAACGCCGCTTCAGCGACGGCAAAGTCATCACCAACGCACACATGGCGCACAAGCAGTTGGAGCAGTTCTGCCAGCTCGATTCGGCCGGAGAGCTGCTGCTGAAGGAGGCTGTGGTCGAGCTGGGCCTCAGTGCCCGCGCCCACGACAAAATCTGCAAGGTGGCCCGGACGATCGCCGACCTCGATGGCAGCGATAACATCCGCCCCGAGCACGTCGCCGAGGCCATCGGCTACCGGAAGCTCGACAGAAAGCTCTGATTCTGTGGACACGCTACTCCATCTGGTGCGTTGAAGGGCAGGGTCGCTCGCCTTTATCGGGCCATTGGGTGGGCGCATGGAAATCACGCGGTTTTCCTCAATCCCCCCGGTCTCGACGCCGATAATACGGATGAAAATGGAAAACCATGGAAACTAAGGAGACCGAGTATGGGGATTCAGAACTGGTCGGAGGATATCATTCTTGTGGACCTTCCGTCTGAGCCGGAAATGGGCGAAGAGCTTAAGACCATCACCGAGATCGTCCGCGACAGGGGCGATTGCGAAGTCGTCGTTGATTTCTCCAAGGTCGATATCATCACATCGTCGAGCCTCTCCAAGTTGTTGAGGCTGAGGAAACTCGTTGGCGATTGCGGCCACCGGCTCGTGTTCTGCAGTGTCGCACCGGCGACAAAAGGGATTTTTACGGTCACGGGTCTTGACGGGGTCTTCGAAATCGTGGACGATAAGTTCGTTGCTCTGGCCTGTCTGCAGATGGTTGGGTAGCTGACCGGATCCTGCGGATGTCCGGGGCCGGACCAGTTCCGGATGCTTCGATGCAGGGAATCGGGCAAAGGCACACAAGCGTCGTGCCTGCCCGTGGCTCGTGGAGCGGGTCACGAAGATCGCTCGAGGGAGCGATACTCGTCATCTGCTCGCGAGATACGTGTGGCATCTGTCGCGATGCCGTGTTCGGGTGTGGTTTACTCTCAGATGGACAAAGACGTTCTGCACCAGGTCGAGCAGATTCTCGGACATGAGTTCACCGATCAGGCCTTGATCGCCAAGGCTTTCACGCATTCATCCGCCGTGGATAACCGGCTCGACAGCAACGAGCGGCTGGAATTCCTCGGCGACGCGGTCCTCTCCTTGGTCATCTGCCAAAGCCTGTTCGAGAAGTTTCGCGAGTACCCGGAAGGGGAACTCACGAAGATGAAGAGCACACTGGTCTCGCGGGGGACCTGTGCGCAGGTGGCGCGTCGCATGGGTCTGCCGGCGTACCTGTCGGTGGGCAAGGGGATGGTTTCCAGCAAGGCGTTGCCCGGGTCTCTGGCGGCCGGCCTGCTGGAAGCGGTGATCGCGGCAATCTATACCGACAGGGGATTCGAAGCGGCCCGCGAGTTCATCCTGCACAGCTTCTCCTCGTTGATCGAGCAGGTCGATGCCGAGGAGGCACGCGGCAACTACAAATCCCTGCTCCAGCAGCACGCTCAAGAGTTGTTCAACGTGGCCCCGATGTACGTGCTCCTCGATGAGAAGGGACCCGATCACAACAAGTGTTTCGAATCGGAGGTGGTGATCGACCAACGGCATTTTCCCAGCGCCTGGGGGGCGAACAAGAAGGAGGCAGAGCAGAAGGCGGCCTACAACGCCCTGGTGGAGCTGTGCGTTCTGATCCGGGCGGAAACGGGGGATGACACGCCGTATTAGAACGCGGACTTGTTCAGGATGACGGGCAGCCGGTCGGTAACCACCCAGGTTACGCCGTACAGGATCAGGGCGGCCACGATGATGAACGCGAGAATCGACCCGAACAGCACCGCGGATTCCTTGATGAAGGGATAAGCCCGGATCCCATGAACCTTCGTGGCCTTGTAAACCACCACGATGGACGCCACAAGCGGCAACAGCCACAACATCGATGCCGGGTCCGTATTGATGTGCATCGGAGTGGTGAAGCTCGCCAACAGGATTTCGCTGAAAGCCGTCATATCAATCACCCGTCTGCCTAATTCCGCGCAGATGCGCCAAGTAGATCGCGTTCACGATGCACAGGAGATTCAGCAAGCCCGCGATACTGGTGTAGATTTGCCCGATTTCGTTGGGTCTGCCGTACACGGGGAAGTGCCCCGTTGCACTGATTCGGCCGAGCAGGAACACGACCGGGGAGTTCATGATCTGCGCGGCGTACCAGGGTTTCGCGCCCACGGGATCGATCACGCCGATGGATCCGACGTACAGACCGGCCAGAAACGTCAGGACAATGACTACAAAGATGACGGTCGCCCGCCTGTGTTCGTTCAATGCGTAGTGCCCCGCGCCCGGCACGGACCAGGCAAGCAGTCCAACGGTGATTAGAAACAGGGCGTGGTTATCCTTCCATGATTGGGCCATTATGCGGCATCCCCTGGTTTCTGTTCGGCCTTGTCTGCTTCCTGCGTCGATGGCTGCGCATCGTTGACGGCCTTGAAGTTCATTCGCTTCAGGATGTTGGCGGGGTTGAAGTGCACGACCGCCAGGTTCTGCGTCTGGATGTAATCCTCCTGCTGGAGAATCATGCCCTTCATACTCTCATACTGCTGCTGGTCGAGCCATCTCACCGAGACATCCTTGACGGCGTAGAAGCTCTGGCTCGGCTTGAATTCCAGGATCTGGGGCATATTCGGGGCCGCGTCCGCGTTGACCGGCACCAGCGAGTAGAAATGATCGACGAGCTGTCTCTCCACCTGGGTCTCATTGGCGATCATCGCCGCCGCCGGGTTGCCGACGGTCTGGGTGGCCACCACATGCAATTGGGCGTCGGAGATCCTCTGCAGGTCATTCAGACGGTCGAGCTTGAACACGTTCGGATCGTTGGGGTCTTCCTTGGCCTGTTTGCCGTAGAGCTCGTTGAACTTGGCAATGGCGGGGTCCCAGCCCTCTTTCGCCGCCAGGGCGACGAATTCCTCGGATTTGGCCTTGGTCGTGTCCCATGCCGCCAGTTTCTGCACGTCCTGAGTCACCTTCTCCCGCACGGAAAAGACGTTGTCTTTCTGCGGGGTTGCATCCCCCAGATCGACCGTCTTGGTGGAGAAGATGACATTCAGGTCCTGCGGTTCTTCGGTCTTGCTGACGCCGATGATGCGTGCGACGACCATGATTTGCCCGGACAGGTCGGGGCTCATCCCGCCCATGGGATCGCTTGCGGGCCCTATCGTCGTGAACATCCTGGCAGGCTGAGCGAACATGAGAATGGCGGCGTTGTCACCCAGCTCATTAACCGAGAACAGAACCTGATTCAGACGAAGGGAGCTGGCCCCCTGGCTTGATACGACGAGCCTGCTGAAATATTTGTCGGTCTGCATGTCCACCGCGTTCAGCCAGCCCGTCGTGCCGTTGTACAGGGGGATGCCGTGCTTGGTGCTGACATCCTGGGTGATTGGGGTGTAGTTGCCGGCGTTTTCCTTCAATTGCGGGGCAGTCATGTCCTTGCCGTCCACCGTGCCCGCCCCGATCTTGGCGTCGGCCGCGGTCCGCACCTCCTCCAGGATCTGCTCAGCCTTGGTGGTGATCTTCTGTTTCTTGAGCTGCTCCAGGATCGTATCGGCGACCTCTGCGTAGCTGGTCACCTGCTGGACTTTCGGGGAGTTCGGGTCGTTCGGGTCGGAGGGCACTTCCCGGGTGAAGAGGCGCTGGCGGTTCTGGCGATAGTACACCTCAGACTCTTCCTGGGTGGGTGGCTGCACGATCCCGGCAACGTCTTTGAGCTTCAGGGCGACGTATTCGATCTGAAGGCGATCCGGCAGCTTGTATCCAAAACCGAACGGATTGTCCTGCGTCACGTGCCCGGCGAGGTAGCTCTTGTACTTGTTGAAATGGGCGAGCAGGGCGTCGTCGGTCGGCAGATTCTGCTTGTCGACAAAGGCCCGGGCCGGGAACTGAACGAACTCCGCATTCAGGGCACTGCCGCTGCGGCTGGCCATGTGCATCACCTGGGGGATCGTCACATCTTCTGTGGAACAGATGGTCTGGGCATACTGCAGCACGGCGAGCAGCTTGCTGAACGTCCCGAGGATCGTCTCCTCGGAGACTCGGAACCTGCCGACCAGGCCGCTCATCACCGCCGGATAGCTCTGGCCCTGGAAAAGCTGCGGGATGATGCGGCCGAGCAGGCCGCCCACGTCCGTCGTCGGGACACGGATGCCTGCGGATTCCGCCTCCCTGGTCAGGAGGATCCAGTACACGGCGGGCGTTACCGTACGCTCCTCGTAGATCTCGCTCAATTGCCTGTCGCTGATGAGCAATTGGCTCCGCCGGATCATCTGCATGACTTGGTTCATCAGGGCCGGAGAGCCCCGGTTCTGCGAGAACAACAGCTCACCGAGCAGGATTCCCCGCAGGTCCTGCTGCCGCAGCACCGCGTCGGCCTGCAACGCCTGCAGAATCTCGATCTCGTTGGTGGCTTCCATCATCATCGTGGGGGTGATCTTCGTCTTCTTGCCATAATAGGCGTAGGCGTCGTTGGTCCCACCTCTGGGTTGCAGGAGGTACTCCAGTGCCGACCCGCCGACAAAGGCGAACATCAGCACGATGACGACCACGGCCATGATCTTCTTGTTGTTCCTTCTCAGCCACTTGATGAGATTCATATCTCTGCTCCGGGTTGTAACGCCACGCCTGGTATCTTCTGAAACACAAAGGGTTTAACAGTACTGTAAGGCCTTGCGCTTTGCAAGAAAAACCATTGAATTTGCTGCTCGCGATTTCCGATTGACAACGCAGGGCGGATAGTCGATACCTACCATTTGCGATCCGGCATCCGAGGCAGTCTGCCGGGAAACCCAGCAGTGTGTCGCAGAACTTCGCAGGGTAGATCATCAATGGTAAATCGCACATCCCAGGAGGCTTTTGCACAGGCTTGCCGGTATATGCCGGGCGGCGTCAATTCGCCCGTCCGCGCTTTTGGCGGCGTGGACCTCAAGCCTCTCTTCATCGCCTCGGCCAAAGGTTCGAGGATCTTCGACATTGAAGGCAACGAATACATCGACTACGTCGGCTCCTGGGGTCCGATGATCCTGGGCCATGCCCACCCGGCGGTGGTCACGGCGATCCGCAAGGCCGCCGAGAAGGGGGCTTCGTTCGGCGCCCCGACCCTGGCGGAAACGGAGCTGGCTGCTCGCATTGTGGGCGCCTTTCCCACGATCGAAAGACTGCGGCTGCTGAGCAGTGGGACTGAGGCGGTGATGACAGCCATTCGTCTGGCCCGCGCCCATACCGGCCGGGACCTGATCGTCAAAATGGCCGGCTGCTATCATGGGCACAGCGACTCGCTGCTGGCCATGGCCGGCTCGGGCCTGGCCGAGGGGGGTGTTGCCGCCAGCCCCGGCGTCCCGGACGCCCTGGCCAATCTCACGATCGTACTACCTTATAACGATATCGAGGCGGCCAGGCAGGCCTTCGGCAGACATCATGGCCGGATCGCCGCCGTGCTGATCGAGCCCGTGGCGGCTAATATGGGGCTTGTTCCGCCCGTGCCGGGCTACCTGGAGCAGATACGCAGCCTGTGCGACGAGAACGGCTCCGTGCTGATCTTCGATGAAGTGATCACGGGATTCCGCGTGGCGTTCGGCGGGGCTCAGGAGCGTTATGGCGTCAAGGCAGACCTCACTTGCTTGGGCAAGATCGTCGGCGGGGGCCTGCCCTTGGCCGTCTGCGGGGGCCGCGCCGAGATCATGGATCAGCTCGCACCCGTGGGCCGGGTGTACCAGGCCGGCACGTTGAGCGGCAATCCCATTGCGACCGCCGCCGCCATCGCCACGCTCGATATCCTGGCGGAAGGGCGGTGCTATCGCGAGCTGGAATCCGCCGCCGCCAACCTGGAGGCCGGACTGGCCCAGGCCGCCTCCGAGGCTGGCGTCCCCGTCACGATCAATCGCGTCGGCTCCCTCCTGAGCTGCTTGTTCACAGAAAAGAGCGTGCGGAACTTCGACGATGTCCGGGCCACCGATATCGCCGCCTTCAAGAGGTTCTTCGCCGAGATGCTCCAGCGAGGCATCTATCTGGCCCCAAGCGCCTACGAGGCCATGTTCCTGTCCCTGGCCCACACGAAGGCCGACATCGAGCGGACCGTCGAAGCCGCGGGCGAGAGTCTCCGGGCGGTGGCGGGAAGAAGAGCATAGGACCGATACGACTTATGGGACCAATAGGACCTATAATTGCTCTCCTGCTGATCGCTGCTCAGCCGGCCGGTGCGAAGGACTTGCCGGACGTGCTGGGTGTCACGCATGTGGCGGGGCGCTATTACCTGACCGATAAGGATTTCCTCAACGAGGGCGCGGACCAGATTCTGGCCCTGGGCTCGCGGGTCATCAAGGTCTGGTTCTACGGCAAGCGACACGAGCATCCGATGGGCGTGTACCCGTACAACTCGCAGTGGCCCAACGTCGATTCGCTCGTCGAGGGCGCCCGGATTCCGTACTTCAAGCAACTGTTCAGCAAGCCGTTCACCACGTACGTCATGGTCGTCACTGCGCTCGGCCGGGATGACGGCTACTGGCGAAACGGCATCACCGACGAGCAGAAGCAGGATGAGCAGCGCCAGTTCTACGAGCTGACCAAACACCTGCTGACGGAATACAGGGGCACGGGCAAGACCTTCGTCCTTCAGCATTGGGAGGGCGACTGGATGGCTCGCGGCAATTTCGACCCCAAGGTCGAGCCGACGCCGCTGGCGCTGGCGAGCATGATCGAATGGCTCAACGCCCGCCAGGCGGGAGTCAACCAGGCCCGCCAGGAGGTGGGGGAGCAAGGCGTCTACGTGTACCATGCCACCGAGGTCAACCTCGTGGTCCAATCGATGCGCAATGGGGTCGCCGGCGTGGTCAACAAGGTCTTGCCGCATACGCAGTTGGACTTGGTCTCTTACTCCGCCTGGGACTCGGCCACCTCGCACTACAGCGATCCGAACGTCCTGCGGGACGCCCTGGATTTCATCGCGGCCAATGCCCCCGACAGTCCCGCCTTCGGCAACCGCAACGTCTATCTCGGCGAGTTCGGCATGCCGGAGAACAACTACACCCTCGTACAGATTCAGACCGCCATACCGAACGCCGTGCAGACCGCCCTCAAGTGGGGCTGTCCCTACATCGTCTATTGGCAGCTCTACTGCAACGAGCTGAAAGATCCCAGCATCAAGCCACCGGTGAAGACCAATGACGCCGTCCGAGGCTTCTGGCTCATCCGTCCCGATGGCACCAAATCCTGGGCATGGGACTACTTCCATCAGATGTTGTCCGGGGGCAGTGACTGACGTCGGATTCGCTCAGACCCTGCGACGTTGCCTTGGCCGGGACAACAGTGCGAGGCTGCCGAGTCCGAGCAGCAGCAGCGTGGCAGGCTCGGGGACGAGCTCCAGGCCCCGGTAGTCGCCAGGAAAAGTGAGAACGGGCCCGATGATGTCTCCGGTGCGAGGATCAAGTCTCGCAAATGAGCTGATCGTGCCGTCGTCGGTATCCCGCTGGCCCAGAGCGTACAGCCGTCCGTCCGGCGTGAAAACCAGGGACTGGTCGAGGTCTGCCTCGTCGTGAGAACCGATCAGGTGGGTTTCCGCGTCGTCGAGGTCGATCGTGAACAGATCGTACGTTCCCTCGGTTTGGCCGTGCGGTGCGATGGCGTAGAGTATTCCATTCGGAGAGAACGCGAGGCCCTGAGCTTCATCCACATCGCCCCACAAGATGCCGGTGCTGCGGTAGCTGCCGTCCTTGAGGTTGACGATCTGAAGGGTGTCGGGCTCCTCAGTCTCGCCCCCGGTGACGTAAAGCTCGCCTGAGGCGGAGAAAGCCATCCCGCGGATGTCCAGATCAATGGACAAAAACAGCTTTGTGTCACCGGTGAAGGGGTCGAGCGTGTACAGCACGCCTTGACGCCCCGTGAATAGCGTGCCGTCCGGCGACCAGGCCAGCGATTGCAGGCGGACCGGCAGGTCCGTCCGGGTCGGGGCCACCTGGCCCAAGGTTGGGTCAATGTGTGTGAATTCGCCGTCCCAGCCCACGGCGCAGAACAACTCCTTCGCTGACGTCGTCGAGTTGAAGATTCCGCCCAGCACCGCCAGAAATACGAGCAGATTCGCCAGTCTCCATGCACCTGAAGTGTTCATCGTTCTCGTCCTCCCTGCCTTGGGTAGTCTGAAGACCACATATTCGCCCGCGTCCGCCGTTCCAGCGGCGTCGCAGCGAACACCCTTTGGGCCCCTGTCGTCAGATGCAGATACGATCAGTGGTGCAACGGGTCCTCTGTGCCTTTTCCATTCTCTTGCACAGCATACCCAGATTGTGGATGGTTGTCAAGAGAATCAGCGGCGTCCATCTATCCAGATCGTGCATCAGGCTCCTATGGCAGTTGTGATTGGAATCGGTAGTGGCCGGAGCCGACTTCGAAGACGGCGTCGTTGCCCTGTTGCTCGATGAATTTGACGCCGACGGCGTTGGCGGCGGATCTACGCCCTTCCCGGACGGTTTCCGCATCCTTAGCGGGGATGTAGATGGTCGCGATGGCATTCGTCGGGATCGTCACGTCGAGCGAGAACTCGCCGTCCCGCACTTTCCAATCCGTAGAGATCCTGCCCTGGATGGAGTTGTAGCTGGCCTTCGCCCAGGAGATTCGTCCGCCCGGCTGGGGGTGGATGATGATCCGCTGGTAGGCGTTGCCCTCGGTGTCGATGCCGGCGATGGTCTTGAACATCCATTCCGCGACGGCGCCGAAGGAGTAGTGGGCGAAGGAGTTCATGCCGGGGTCCTGGAACCCGTTCTCGGGGGTCCAGCCGTCCCATCGCTCCCAGATGCTCGTCGCCCCGTGCCGGATCGAGAAGCCCCAGGAGGGGAAGCTCTCATTGTGGAACAGGTGGTACGCCACGTCGGTCGCGCCGAATCGGGTCAGCGTGGTCATCAGGTCCTTCGTGCCGACGAAGCCGGTGGACAGTCGCCAGTTCCGGTCGCGGATGTTGTCCACCAGGTACTTCGTGGCGGTTTCTCTCTTCTCCTTGGGGAGCAGGTCGAAGGCGAGCGCCAGGACGTAGACGGTCTGGGTGTCGCCTTTGATCCGGCCGTCCTCGGCGACGTAGGCATCGTTGAACGCCTGCCGGATGTCCTCGAAGAGTTGCTCGTACTTCTGAGCGTCATCCTTCTTGCCCAGCACGGCAGCGACCTCGGCGACCAGCTTGGTGCTGCGGGCGAAATAGGCCGTCGCCAGCACGTCCTTGGGCGTGTCGGCCTGGATGCTCAGCCAGTCGCCGTATCCTTCGGCCGGCCGCAGCAGGCCCTGCGAGGTGCCCTTGCAGTAGTCAATCCACTTCTGCATCGAGTCGTAGTGCTCGGCGAGCGTGCGGGTATCGCCGTAGACTTTGTAGATCGTCCACGGGCAAATGACGCCGGCATCGCCCCAGGCGGCCGTGCCGCCACCGGTAGCTACCTTCCGCGGCGAGACATCGGAGAATGCGCCATTTTCAAGCTGGGCGTCCTCCACATCCACCAGCCACTTGGTGAAGAACGCGGAGACATCGGCGTTGTAGGTCGCCGTGCGGACGTAGATCTGGGCGTCGCCCATCCAGCCGAGCCGCTCGTCCCGCTGGGGGCAGTCCGTAGGAATGTCGATGAAGTTCGCTCGCTGCGTCTGGCAGATGTTGCGATACAAAGTGTTCGCCAGTTTGTCGGAGCATTCAAAGCTGCCGACCACGGGCGTATCCGATGTCAGTTCCACACCGAGGATCGTGTCGAGACTGGGCTTGCCGGGAAAGCCCGTGACCTCCACGTACTGGAATCCGTGGAACGTGAATCGGGGCTGCCAGACCTCGGTGCCCTTGCCCTTACAGATGTATGTATCGGTGGCCCGTGCGCCGCGAAGGTTCGTCGTGTAGATCGTGCCATCGGGGTTCAGCCGTTCCACGAACCGCAGGACGATCTTCTGGCCCGGCGTGGCGTTGGCAACCTTCAGGCGGACAAAGCCGGCGAAGTTGGTCCCCATGTCATAGACATACGCGCCCGGCTCCGGCTCGGCGATGCTCACAGGCTTGATCTGTTGGAACTGGCGCACGAGCACGCTGGGATAGGCCTCGATTGCCGCGGCGATGGTCTCGGTCACGTCGACCGGTTGCCATTGGCTGCCGTCAAAGTCGGCCGTACTCCAGCCGGGCATCTCCTGGCGGGCGTCGTAGGTCTCGCCCATGAGGAAGTCACCCTCCAGGATCGGTCCCGTGGCGGCGGTCCAGGTCTTGTCGGTGACGAGGGTCTCCGACGTGCCGTCGGCATAGTCGACGTGCAGTTGGGCCATGAATCGCGGGTCCTTGCCGTAGTGGTCGCGAATATGCATCCATCCGATGTGGCCGCTGTACCACCCGTCGGCCAGGACGCCGCCGATCACGTTGAAGCCCTTCCGGAGCAGACTGGTGACGTCGAACGTGTTGTAGTAGACGCGGACGTTGTAGTCGGTCCAGCCGGGCGTGAAGTACGCGTCCCCCACTCTCTGGCCGTTGATGTGCAACTCATAGTTGCCGAGGGCGGAGGCATAGACGGTTGCCTGCTTGATCGATTTCTCCAGGCTGAATTGCTTTCGCAAGTGCTGCGCGGGCGGCAGGAACAGTTCGCCCGAGACGAGAGTCAGTTGGCCCCAGGGCGCGACGCCATAGGTGCCGACGGCATGGGCATTGCCCCAGTTGCCGGCATCGAAATCGACGTTCATCCAGGTGGGACCGCCGGACTCCGAGGCATGCCATGTCTCGTCCGACACGATCATGACGGGGCTGCCGTCGGCAAATTGGAGTCTCAGGACAGCCAGAACGCCCGCGGGATTCGGAGCGTCGCCCTCGTTCGTCGCCTCGATCGCCAGCACGTTCTTGCCGGAACGCAGGTGTTCCTTGACGTCGGCGGACTCGATCTGCTTGAAGTTGTTCCCATTCCGGATTCTCCGGCCGTTCAGGAACATCTTGAAGCTGTTGTCGGCGGTGACGGCGCAGGTGGCCCGGACAAGCTCCCGCCCCTGCGCGATGTCGAATTCCGTGCGGAAGCATCGCGTGCCTATGGCAGCGCCTGCGGCGGCGTTGGCCTCGGGGTGCCAGATCCACTTGGCCTTGGCCAGATCGAGCTTCTGGGCCCCCTCGGTGCGCCTGCGCGAGGCATCGAAGCCGATCCACCTGGCCTTCCAGTTCTCCGGGCCCAGCAGTCCCATCGTCCAGTACGCCGGCTTGCTCCACGCCGAGAGCCTGCCCTCCTTGTCCCAGACGCGGACCTTCCAGTAGCAGCGCATCTGTGACTTCAGAGGCAGGCCGTCGTAGGCGATTTGGATCGACAGGTCTGACATGACCTTGCCGCTGTCCCACAGGTCGCCGGTGTCTGTCTCCAGGCGTTTGGGGTCGCTTGCCACGAGGATTCGATAGGCACTCTGAGCCTTCGCTCGTCCCGCGGACTGGGTGATCCAGCTCAACCGGGGCTGGATCTCATCGATTCCGAGCGGATTGACCAAGTACTCACATCGCAGGCCCTCCGGCGTCAGCGTGTTGCCGTGCATGAGTGGTCCGGCGCTTGCCGCCATCGCCAGGAAACTGACTGAGAAGACTGCCACAACGGCCAGGAGAATTGTGCTACGCGTACCCATGATGTTTGACCTCCCAACAAGAGACATCGAGCCAAATATCGCAATCGCAACCAGCGGACTCCGAGCCGCCAACTGCGGCTCAAGGGTCAAGACCGGGAACTCGAAACAGGGTCGATCTCCCATTTCTGGTTCGGGGATTGCGGTTCCGAGGCTTGCGTTTTGACATCCGATTTCGGCGTTTCACGAGGCACGGGGCTCGTGCTGTCCCTCGTGCCGCCGTGGATGAAGCGCGTCCGGCCGACATTGGGGATCCATCGCAACGAAACGATCCCGTTGGCCAGGCGCATCAGCGGGTTCCTGGCCTTCTGCAGAAAGAAGGTCTTTACGGCCTGCGGCCAGGGAAACTCGAATCCGCTGGGCCAATAGACGAACAGGGCCTTGCCGACCATGTAGTAGCGGGGCACGATGCCGGCCCGGGGGGGCTCCCATCCGCGGCAGGCCACGGTGGGCTCGTACCACCATCGGCCGTCCTCGCTGTTGGGACTGTTGTCGCCGAGCACGAAGAACTCATCCTTCTGGAGTGTGAACGGGCTGCCCTCGACGGCCCTGGCGCTGCGACTGGCCTGCCCGTCACCCGTATAGTAAATGTCCCGGAAGACCGCCACGTGCGACAGCGTCAGTCTCCCACTGCCGAAGATCGCCGCGCGAGGTGATAGCTCCGTGCCCTGTTCCTTCGCATCGACGGAGCGCCCCAGATCCTCCGACAACCGGTTGCCGTTGCATTCAAACAGCAACTGGTGGTCCACGTTGGCGAATTTGACGAGTGTGAACACCCCCGGTGGTGGGACATCCACGTCCTTGCGCTTCAGGATCGTTTCCTGCCCCTCACTGACTTTGCTGAGCACCATCTGGCCGGAGAAATCCAGCCGTGCCTTGTAGGTGACGCCCTTTTTGTCCAGTGCGATGCCGATCTGTCCCTCGCTCCTGATGCCGGTTTGGAGATAGAAGCTGACCATCAGATCGCTGCACTCCGGCTTGCGGAGATACGAGCGGACGTCGTTATAGGCGTACGCGATGTTGAAACCGTTGGCCGAGGGGGCGCCGTATGTCATCGTGTTCACCTTCTCGCTCGGAGAGTCCAGCACGAGATGAGTGGCGTTGGCCGGATCGATCGCCCAGTCGGACGTTCCGAAGTCGAAAGGCGCCTGCCATCTTTCCCCGTTGAAGGCACCCCGCTGGTTCGGGTTCACCGGCTGGTAGTCATGGTTGTAGACCGGCATCCACAGTTCCTTCTGGACCTCCCCCGGCTTCCGCGCGATCTGGCCGTCGATATAGACGTCGCCATCGATGATCTCTATCGTATCCCCCGGCAGCCCGATCAGCCGCTTGATGTAGTTCTCGGAAGGGTTGATGGGGTTCTTGAAGACAACAACGTCCCATCGACGGGGGTCCTTGAATTGGTAGATGCACTTGAGCACGAGAATGCGGTCCCCGTTGGCCACCGGTATCACGTCGGTCGTCGGCGTGACATACCCACAGTTGGGACAGCGTGTCTGCTGCCGGATCTCCACCGGTCCCGCAGGGATCGTGTCCTCCGGCAGGTTGTACAGCGGACTCGTCGGCACGAATCCGTACTCATACTTGTACCCGCATTCGGGGCAGCGGAGCCGAAAGTGGGCCCCCATCAGGGTATCCGCCATGCTTCCGGTCGGGATGCGAAAGGCCTCCATTACGAATGCCCGGAACACGAAGGCCAGGATAAAGGCCGTGATGAGCCATTCGAAGGCGTTCGCGATCTCCGCCGCCCGGTCCTTCTTCTGTTGTGCCGGTTTGTTCCCGTCCGGTTTGGGATTCTTGCTTGAAGTCATTCACCATGGTCCTGTTTACAGGCAACCCTGTTCCTGGCGGTTCGACAGCGTCAAGCGAGTTTTCTCTTGCCGCCTGCCATCGCCCCTGCGCACACCGGGCGATGGCCACCCGCCCGGCGGCGTACACACAAGCCAGTCATTATGCCGTCAAGCGCGCGTCCGGTCAACCTCGACGTGCCTCGCCGGATCTCGAATTTCTTGTCGTCGGTGCCCGCAGAAAATTTTTAGCCGAAAGTGCTTGCTGCTTCGAAGTCTTTGCTGTATAGTAGGTTGCAGAAGTTTATCCTTTCCATTCCGGTGGTCTTATGCCTGAGAGTTGGCCGTGGAATTTGCAGGGTAAGCCACCAGAAGGGGCGTTTGTCGGCTATGAGGGTTCAGATGTCCCTGAGTTGCTGTTGGGTAGGCCGGAGACCAGGCATGTCGCACAGCAGTGCGCCGCACAGGGCCCGAATCCTGTTTGCAGATCGCTCTTTCCTTCAAGTGAGGTAATCTATGGCGACAGTCACGAAGAAAGAACTCATTGACCGCATTGCGGAGCGGACGCAGGCCAAACGCGTTTCAGTCAAGCGCATCATTCAGGCTTTTCTCGATGAAGTTGTGAAGGAACTGTGTCAAGACAACCGCTTGGAGTTCAGGGACTTTGGCGTTTTCGAAACCCGGACGAGGGCCTCGCGAACTGCACAGAACCCGAAGACCCTTGCCCGTGTGGACGTTCCGATGAAGCGAACGGTGAAATTCAAGATGGGCCGGTTGATGCGGGAGACCCTGATCGCCGCCGCAACATCGGCGCGGACGAAGCGCGGCACGTAGGGATTGTGTTCCCTCGCCGGGGGTGTGGCCGCACCAGCGGAGGGGACCCTGCTGAATGTCTTCCAAGAGGAGTCTCTCATGGTGGAAGGGAAGGTCAAGTGGTTCAACCCGCGCAAGGGGTATGGATTCATTGGGACCACCGATGGCCGTGACGTATTTGTCCATTATTCCAGTATCGCCAGCGAGGGGTTCAAGACCCTCAAGGAAGGCGACAGCGTCCTTTTCGAAGTAGCCGAGGGTGAGAAGGGGCTGCGAGCCACGAACGTGGTGTTCAAATCCCCGGTGGTGAAACAAACGCCCTGAGGCGGTGGAGAAGGGTGATATTCGCCCGCTCATTTGATGACACCAGGCCCTTGCATTTGACAAGCGGCCCGTGTATGATGGGTGGCGAATTGTGAGAAAAGACTATGATGGGCGCCAGTGGCCAATCCGGGCTTGACTGCAGTGTGCTGGTGCTGAACAAGCACTACATGGCTATCCGTATTGTCGGCGCGAGGCGTGCCTTCTCGCTCCTGTGCCGGGAGTTGGCCGAAGTCGTCTGCCTGGAGAAGGACACCTACGCCAATTACGACTTTCGGAGTTGGTGCGAGGTCAGCCGGTTCAGGCACGAGTTCGAGCCGGACGCCTACGACTGGGTCTCCACCGTCAATTTGTATGTTGCCGTGCCGAGGATTATCCGGCTGCTGTTCTACGATCGCTTGCCGCGCACCGAAGTCAAGTTCAACCGGCGCAACATCTTCGCCCGCGACAAGAACCACTGCCAGTACTGCGGCAAACGATTCCCCACCACGGAGCTGTCCCTCGATCACGTGATTCCCCGCACGATGGGCGGCAAGGCAACCTGGGACAACATCGTCTGCGCCTGCTCGCAGTGCAACGCCAGGAAGGGCGGCCGGACCCCCAAGCAGGCCAGCATGACCCTCATCCGTCTGCCCATCAAGCCCAAGCACAGCCCGCTCCTGCACATCCACCTCGGCCACCAGCGTTACCACTCCTGGAAGCAATTCCTCGACCACGCCTACTGGTCCGTCGAGTTGAAATAGCCGCTTCGGTCGGGCCGCATCTTCCGCCTGTGCGTCGATTCTGGTCGTCGCCATGATCTTGTCACGCGTGAGCCGCATCTGCACTCTATAATAGTAGGATCGTATTGACAGCCTTCTGGAGAGATTGCAGATGAACAACCTGACAAGCGAAAACGAGTTGCTGCAGGCAAGCCTGGCAGGCAACAAAGAGGCCTTCGGCGCGGTTGTCGAGCGGTATCAGTCGCTTGTCTGTGCGGTGACGTACAGCGCCACCGGCGACGTCGGCACGAGCGAGGAACTGGCCCAGGAGACGTTCGTCCGGGCCTGGAGGAACCTCAGGCAACTGGAGGACCCCGGCAAGTTCCGCGCCTGGCTGTGTACGATCGCGCGAAACCTCACCAACACATTGCACCGAGGAAGCCGGAGGATCGCGGCCCATCCGCTCGAAAGGGCGGCCGGGCTGTCCGCCACCGGGCCGGGGCCCGACGAAGCGGCATCGGCGAAGGAACGCCAGGAGATCGTTTGGGCCGCCATGGAGCGCGTTCCCCTGCAATATCGCGAGCCGCTGGTGCTCTTCTATCGCCGCCAGCAGTCCGTCAGCGAGGTCGCCGCCGATCTCGGCCTGTCGGAAGACGCCGTCCGCCAGCGCCTCCACCGGGGCCGGCAGCTCATCAAGGCCGAGGTCTCTTCGCTCGTGGAAGACACTCTCACCCGCTCGGGACCGGGCAAGGCCTTCGCCGTCGCAGTCATCGCCGCCTTGCCGGCACTGGGCACGCAGACCGCCAGCGCCGCTGTCGTGGGCCTGGCTGCCAAAGGCGCCCCGGCCGCCAAGACCCTCGTTGCCGCAAGCTGCTGCGGCGCCATCCTGGGCCCGATCATTGGGCTGATCGGCGGCATTTTGGGCGCATGGGCCAGCGTCAGGTGCACGAACTCGCCGCGGGAGCGCCGGTTCATGATCCGAATGACCATTCTCATGTGGCTGCTGTTCCTTGTGCTGGTTGGCGTGCCGCTGACACTGGCCCTTGTCGGATGCCTTCCTAAGTGGGCCTACTGGTCGTGTTTTGCCGTGTACCTTATAATTCTATTCCCTCTGATCTTCTGGAGCAACGCCCATTGGCGGCGAATCCGGATCGAGGACGGCACCTACCCCCCGCGCGAGTACCAGCCCAGACACATCACCCGGTCGGGAGTGTACGGGAGTCTCGCCGGCAGCATCTTCGGCGCGACCCTGTGGCTGCTGTTCCTGGCGGCACATGCCAGGGACTGGGTGTCCCTGGGTGTGATCGTCGGCTGCGATCTCCTCCTTTTCCTCAGTGCCACCAGATTCTGCCTGCGCAATCCTCGACGGTACTGGTCCGTCGCCCTCGTGACGGTCTGTGCGCTCCTGGCCATGATGTTGGCCGCCGTCAACCTCCGCTGGAGAGACTGGATGGGTGGTTACCGCCAATCCTCCGCCTACGATCCGAGAAGCGACATTAGCCTGCTGACGCTCAATCTGATCTTTCTCGGCTTCTTCATCTCTCTTGTGGCTCTGTTTGCGACGCAACACATTCGGCACAAAGCCGCAAGGAAAAATCAGGTATCCAATGACCAGGACTGATTACCCCCTATCCCGACCAGGCCCGTCCGCAGGATCACAGGGCGTCGTACGCGATGCGAACAGGATGGATTTGGTGCAGGTCTTGATCCAGGTCCAGTGCAGGATGAGGTGGACGAGGATTAGGAGGACGAACGTCAGGGCCAGGAGGAAGTGGATGTCGCCCCAATCGTGACGGCCGAGGCCGAGCACGGACGCAAAATCTTGCGTCTCTACGGCAGGGCCGCGGCCGCCGCGAAAGCCACGCCCCTGGCCGCCTCCTGAGCCCGGCGGCAGGACCCACCTCATAATCGACCCTGTGGCCGCCAGCAAGAGCAGGTCCAGAAAGCCGATCGAATCGACGATGAAGTTCAGTGTCGTGCGTTGCATCCGAGCACCGTGAAATGATCCCATCTTTGTTCGTATCCCTTGCAGCCGACGGTCGGCGCTCCCATTCTACGCATTCTTGGGCGTTTCTTCAATTCCTGCTTGAACGTGTCGGCCAAAACGCCATCCTTATAGATAGAAGGCAAGATCTTGTCAGCACCGAGGGCGTCGAATGAGTTTTGAGGACCAGTTGCAGGTTCTGGTTCGCCGCTGCCAGCGTGGCGAGGGAGGGGAGTTTCTTGATGGGCCTACCGGTGAGTGTCCAAAATCGGGCGCAGCAGTTTCAAAAATGGACACTCAAGACCACGCCGGCCGCGCGCGAAGCGGGTCGACGTGTCTCTCAATGCGAAAAAACCGTTGGGGGATGGACCGTGCCCCGGTACACCGTTTGCATCGCTTCTGGCGCCAAGACGTGCGTAGTGACTTTCGGGCGCTGGCGAAGACCCACTCCGTAGCGGCATTGAGGTACGAAAGGAGTAGCCAATGGGAACGCTGTGGCAGGATATCCGATATGGCACCCGAATGCTGAGAAAGGCACCGGGGTTCACTGCGATTGCCTTGGTTACACTGGCGATCGGCATCGGGGCCAACACGATCATGTTCAGCCTGGTCAACGCGCTGTTGCTTGTTCCCGCGCATGTGAAGGAACCGGAGCGACTGGCGGGCTGTCGGTCTCGTGGCCTCTTTTTTTGGCTTCGTTACGCCGGCTACGTGGAACTGCGTGACGACAACCCGATCTTCAGCGACTTCATGGCCTACGGCTGGGAACCACAATCCGTCATGTTGCAACACGGAGACAGTTCCCGGTGGGTCTCCGCAATGTTCGTGTCCGCGAATTATTTCTCCACTTTAGGGGTGGCGCCCGCGCGAGGGCGAGGTTTCTGGCCAGAGGAGGAGCGGATGGGCGCTGAGCCCGTCGTCATTCTCAGCCACCGCGCTTGGCTGCGGCAGGGCGGCGATCCCAATATCATAGGAACCCAAGTGTCCATCAACGGCATACTGTGTCAGGTGATCGGTGTTGCCCCCGAGCGGTTCACAGGGACCGCACTGATCGGACCGGACTTGTGGCTTCCCCTGGGGACCCATGGCCTCGTGACCAAGTATACTCTTTGGAGCGGCGTGTTCAACGCGACGGCGGCCGATTTCGCCAGCGAGGCTTGGAATTATCCCCCGCTGTTGATGGTCGGACGGCTCAAAGCCGGTCTGAGCTGGTCGGCCGCGGAGACACGCCTGCCGGCTCTGACTTCGCGCCTCAAACAGAGATTCCCGGACCGAAGGGAGATGCATGGGCCGTTCTACCTCCATCAGCCGGGCCGATTTAATGTACACCGAGGCAGCGATCAGAAGCTGGTGTCCGGGGCCAGTCTATTCTTGATGGGCGTATCCACGATCATTCTGCTCATCGCCTGCCTGAACCTGGCGAATATGTACGTGACCCAGGGGGCTTCCCGCCATCGCGAGATCGCCATCCGGATGGCCATCGGCGGAGGGCGGATGCGAATCATCCGGCAGTTCTTCATCGAGTCTTTGTTGCTGGCGCTGTTTGGAGGGGCCTTTGGTCTGGTCCTTGCCTTCTGGGGTACAAAGATCCTGAATGTACTCCTGGCGGCGCTTTGGTTTTCCGCCGAGACAGGCCTTGCCATGGAAGCGAGCATCGACGCACGCGTCGTTGCGGCCACCCTGGGCTTCTGCCTGATCGCGGCGATCCTGTCGGGCCTGCGGCCTGCCCTGCAATTGTCGCGGCGGGACATCATCGAAGACCTCAAGGAGTCCAGGGGCAGTGCTCTGCGATCCACGTCACGAGAGCATCGGCTCGCGCCACGCGGCCTATCCGTCGCCTGCCAGGTCGCTCTGTCCGTCATGCTCGTGATGAGCGCCAGCCTGCTCACCCATAGCGCCTGGACGGCGGCGCATACGACGCCCGGCTACAGCTTCCAGAACAAGCTGCTTATCGAGGTGGAGCCGCGTGGCGTCGGGTATGATCGTGCCGGGAACATGCAGGTCTGTGAGCGTCTCATGGACGGCCTGTGCGCCCTGCCGGGGGTTGAGGCCGTCGGGCCTGTCCACTGCCAAGCCTTGGCAGGTCTCGGGGCTCTCCATTCGTGAATACGGCAGGGACTCGGATAGCGAGAGGGGATGGTCCCGCAGTAGCTGTCAGACCATCGGCGGCAGCTATTTCGAGGCCATGGAATTGCCGGTTCTGCGGGGCCGGGATTTCAGTCGCATGGAAAGGACCACCGACGCCCCAGTCGTCATCATCGACGAGACGCAGGCGCGCCGGCTGCGACCGGATGGAAACGCGCTGGGTTGCCTGATCTCCATCTCCGGGCTCGGCCCAAGACCGCGGGAAGTCATCGGAATCGTGCCCGGCACGCGAAATGACCTGTTCGACACGGAGATTCATCCCCGTGTCTATGTACCGATGGGCCGGGATCTGGACTCGTTCGACGCCCCTATCTGTTTCTATGTTCGAACCGCGGACGGGGCGGCGGCCGACGAAACGGCGATGTTTGAGCATATCCGCGAAGAGATTCACGCGGTAGCTCCCCACGTGGCGGTTTTATCGGCGATGACTCTGTGGGACTATCATCTCCAGAGCCGCAATGTGAGGCAGGTCCGCTTGACAGCGGGCCTTGCCATGGCGTTCGGAGCAATGGCCTTGTTCCTGGCAGCCCTGGGGATCTACGCGGTCAAAGGCTACATGGTGGCCGCGCGCACGCCCGAGATTGGGATTCGCATGGCCCTTGGCACCACAAGGGGAAAGGTCCTGAGACTGGTGCTCCGTGAAGGCACTGCGTTGACCCTGGTGGGGTCGTCCGCCGGGATGCTGTTGGCGTTGGGTGCCGCGCGAGTGCTGAGGCATGCCCTCGTTGGTGTCGATCCCATCGACCCGGTGAGCATCGTCATGACGGTGGTGTTGCTCGGGATCACCTCGGTGCTCGCCGGCTACCTGCCCGCGTGCCGCGCGGCGAGGATTGATCCGATGACGGCCTTGAGGTGCGAATAGCAGGAGCGCCGAGGGGTATCGAACCGGACTGTTCATGTACGGCCCCGATGCCTTCCCGGCCGAGTATCAGTACTCGCGGCGTCCGTTCTCCTTCCAGGGCCCGCGCCAGCGAGCCGAGAGCATCCTGCCCGTTCACTTGCGCCACCTCAAAGGCTGGTAGCCATCGATTCCGTCCCCAACTGTGTTCTGAAAGGGCCGGGCCAACACGTCCGGCCCTTTGCCAATATTGCCCCACCTCGACGCTCGCCGGCGGCAGCCGCCGACTTGCCGACCGTTCCCATCCAGGGCCCGCAAATTGGCTTTGTTTCGCACAGCAGCCCCCGCGGCTCCCGGCTAAGCGACCTTCAGAATTGGCTTTGTTTCACACAATAGGCCCGCCGCCCCTGGCCGGTGGGCCCCCGGAATTGGGTCTGTTTTGCACACCGGGGCATCTGGGAATTGGCTTTGTTTTGCATAATGGGCCGTCCGCTCCCGGTGAGCAGGGGTCCGCGGAACTCTCAGGGTTTCGTCGGTTGGCGGGCATGTCTACGTCACTGGTCGTTCCCAAATCCTCCGAATTGACTGTTTTACCATTCGGTATTCACCTGTGACTATGGTCCAATAGTTGTGTCATTATCATACAGACGCCAGGATTGGTCGTCAAGTGAAATCTTGACAATGCAGAGGTCTTTCCTGCGCACCAAGAGATGCAGATAAACCCTTGTCAGGCATGGACTTACACACGACTCACCCGGCTCGGCCCGTTGGACTGCGCTCAGGGCAGGCTCTTCGGCCGGAACCGAGATCAACTCACACAAAGGCACAAAGCCACAAAGAGGAGACTGCATCAACGGGTATTCCGCACTTCGTGGTCTTGGTGACTTCGTGTGAGATTAAATCCTTTTGGCGTATGGGTTTATGTATCCACCCTGTAGTGATCCGGAAGCCTTCTTCAGTTGCCCTGGGCTTGCAGCACGGATTCGACCCCGTCATTCCCGCGACGGCGGGAATCCAGGGTTGTCAACCACGAAGGGCACCGAGGGCACGAAGAACAACCCGAAGCGGGCAGGATGGGCAGGGTTCCTGCCCATGCGGACTTCTCAAAAGTGCGGCTGCCTATTGCCCGCCGGTTCCGCCGATACTATTATGGGGCCCGTGGATGGCTCCAGAACAGGGTTGATGACGACCATGGCGATTCTGAAAAGGGAATGTTTCCGCGTGGCGCTGTGCAGAACGATAAAGATCGAGCCCGAGGGGGTGCAGGAAAGTAGTCCCATATGTCTCATGGAAGGGTACCATAGTGGCTTCTGCAAGACCCGCGTCAGTCAAATGGTTTCGTGTTTGGTATCGGCCTTACGGCACGAAGGGGTTCTGGGCCTATGGATGGTCCTTTCCGTCCGACTCCCTTCTACACGCCAATGAGACAGTGGACCGAACCTGTCGGGTGAAGGACAAAGGCCGTTGGACCTACGATGTGCAGGAGATCATTCCCGGCGATTTTGATTATCCGAAGGACGATGAGTCAAGTATTGACTCGTCCAGAAATGGTAGATGTCGCACGTCCTCCAATCAACGGCGCAGTAAGTCAGACCGGAAACGTGTCCCCCGAAACACCGCACACTGATCGGCTTCACTTGGCCTTGCGAGAACCGTGACGTGTGCGTTCCCTCTTTAGTTTCGTGAGTGGAATGCGCTCTCCGGCCTCATAAAGGAACGTATATCTCCCCTTTTGGGCCTTCTCCACTTCAACCAGTTTATCGAATATGTCCGGGTGGATATTGAGAAGTGCTTCGAAATCTGTCCTGCACTTGTAGGCTCCGCACCAGCACTCTGCGGATGTCGCCAAGCCTGCCGCCGGACTCTTCGGGAGTTTCTTCCGCTCAATGTAGTCCCCCACTTTTTCGTCGGACCAAGTGAAGATCGGGCTGGCACTTATGCACTTGAAAGCAGGATGGTACCAAATCGGCACATAGGTCGCGCGAATGTTCGACTCTGCGGCGCGAATACCGTCGAACACCACTTTCGGGCCTTCTATCTCTGCAAGGTAGCGCTGGATTGGAGCAACCTTCAACGTCTTGCAGCACCAGCGAGCGCTGTGCCCTGGGATTCCCCACTTCTTGGCAAGTTCAAAGTAGTCATGCTTTGGGCGCACCACTACCAGTCGTACCTTGAGCTTCTCGCACACCTCTTGCACGTACTCTTCAACCTCGGGGAACCCAGCGGTCGTATCGACATGAAGCGCGGTTATCTCCTTCCTTGCATGGTCTGCGAGCCGGCGCATATACTCAAGCAAGCAGAGGCTATCCTTCCCACCGCTGAAGAGGATAAACGCTTGGCCCATGCGAAGGAGTTTGAGTGCGTCGCTCCTGTTGATGCTGACGCTGGCCCGTGCTCTCGTCGCCTCACCATCCTTCAGTTCACACGCCTTGAAGTAGCCATTCCCGTTCGTGTGGCAGACGTAAAGAGGTTTAACCGGTGTCTTGGGCACCCACTTGGATATCAGCGTGCCCTTGTGCCTGCATTCAGCACAGCGAACGGTGAGCCCGGAGAAATTCTTCCCAGCTATGAGCCTTGCGGCATCCGCCCATGCCGCATCATAACCGCTACCATTCTGTCCTTTGCCGTTGCCTTTGGGTTCCATCTACCTAGTTATCGGCTTTTGCGCGTCTATTCCTAAAGCTCTTACTCTCCTTTTCGCGGCGTTGTTCACCGGGCTATGCTCTCCACTGCCTTTACCAGTCTCAATGCTCGCCCCTTGAAATCCACGCACGGGACACATTCAAGGATGGGCTCATCCGTCTGGATTGTCCTCCCAGCACGATAACCTAAGTTCTGCCCAACCAAAACCTTCTCTATTTCCCCAACGCGGAGTTTTTCGCCAAGGATGTTCAGGTATTGCCCAACAAACGGATGCCTCAACAGACTCTGCAAGATCTCTGACTCCGCCACCGCAGCTCGGGGTATTTTCCGCATCGCTTCATAAGACTTCACGCCGATGAAAGCGCTCTTTTCAAGACGCAGTACTTCTTTTTGCCAGTTTCTTACCTCGTCTTCGGAGGTTCTCCGAAAATCTTCCAAGGAGGCCGAACCGCTCAGATACTCCGGGACTTTATTGAATAGCCCGCGCAGTTCAAGATGCTTCATCGTGAATGCAAGAACAGAGGTATCCAGAATTCGCGCGAGGCACGATGTCTCCAGCGGTATGAAATGACCTCGTTGTGGTGGGTGGTGATGCAGAGAGCGATATGTGTCCTCATGCAGCTTCGGGGTAACTAAGACAATATATACGTGAGCGGGATTTACAGCACTTGTATGCACAAAATCTTGACAATGGCGTACTGACTGAGCAAATTCTCCGCTCCACTGACCTGCTCCCGTCTTTCGCGTTGCCTCAATTGTCAGATGGAAGCCATAACAGCAAGCTACACTGTCCGGTCCCCCGCCGGGGGCCTTCGATAACGCGCCACCTTTATCGCTGCCTTGCCAAGTTACGCGGTGCTCGATGTTTTTGTCGTCATTATCCGCCGAGTAGAAGGGCAAGTGAAGTATTTGGCTGAAAGCCAGGGCCGTCAGATACTCAAAACATGTGCTTCTCTCCTGCTCGGGAAATCCACCCAAGTATGCGTCCACATTTCTCAGGTGGCCTCGGATCGTTCGTGCTGATGCTTTAGTCAGTGTTCCGCTCAACTCTTCTCTCCTCTCCTGCTTTCAAGCCACTGTTTTACTATCTCTCGCACGAGATCGGCGGGC